>Ga0209011_1000021_pt1 | contig 134633 bp, 117 predicted proteins | sample BlaSpr_A8_OM1_M3_FD_187986 | JGI IMG/M metagenome (GOLD analysis project Ga0209011, IMG submission 187986) | Forest soil microbial communities from Thunder Bay, Ontario, Canada - Black Spruce, Ontario site 2_A8_OM1_M3 (SPAdes) (version 2) | ecosystem: Environmental > Terrestrial > Soil >...
CGGCTGGGACAATCACGTGAACGAAGGCGGCGTGCAGGGCCAGCTTTCGAATTTGCTCAGAGACTTGGCGCAAAGTCTCGCGGCATTTCGGGAGGACTTGGGCGACCGCATGCAGGACGTCGTTGTTGTGACCATGAGCGAGTTCGGGCGTACGGCAAAAGAAAATGGTAACCATGGCACCGATCACGGCCACGCCAATTGCATGCTCGTGATGGGCGGCAAAGTCAAAGGCGGCCAGGTCTACGGTAAATGGCCGGGGCTGGATCCTCACCAGCTTAATGAAGGCCGCGACCTCGCGCTCACCACGGATTTTCGGTTGGTGCTCGGCGAAATTCTTGCTAAACACAGCGGCGTGACGGATCTGAGAACTGTGTTCCCTGGATTCGATAACAATCCGCGCAGGTTTCCGGGACTAATCAAACGCGATAACTCCTGAATCGCGAATCCTGCGCCGAATTAAAGCCGCGGCACATGAATGACGCCCCTGAGGCCCTTCCACCGTGTTCATCATTGAAACTGTACTCGGCAGACTACGCTTGCGCGCCGACGGGCCAGCGTGGATCCAAGAGTCAGCTTTCACCCACACGCTTGCGACGCAAGCGATATGCGGGGGTCTATCTTGGATACTTGACGGAGCAGCCGTAAGGGCGCGTCGTCGCGTTGCTAACGGGCTTGCCGGACGTGGCCTCCTGCAGTGAGGCCGACACGTAATTCTTCGCGCCGTTCACATCCCCCAGATCGGTCGTTGGTCGATCGTCAATCGCCCCGTTGTAAATCAGCGTTCCCTGGGAGTCGATGATGTACATGTGCGGAGTGGTCTTTGCGTCGTAGAGGTGTCCGACGGCGCCCGTGGTATCCAACAGGACAGCGGTGGGCGCGGCGTTGCTTTCCTTTAGATACGCATTTTCCTGTGACGCAGTGACGTAGCCTTGCTCGCCAGGCGCAGACGAAATAACAGTGAGCCAAATAACACCCTTGCCCGTCCACTCACGCTGCAATCGCTGCATGTTCCCGCTGTTATAGTGTTTCTGCGTGTAAGGGCAGCCCCGGTTCGTCCACTCGAGGACAACGAATTTCCCACGGTATTCAGAAAGCTTGTGGACCTTGCCGTTAGTATCTGTCGCCGTAAAGTCCGGCGCGAGTTCACCTACTCGTGCCGCCCAGGCTACCGAGAACCCCATCAAGATAGCAAGCCCCACTACAACCAATGCACCGAACCTCTTTATCATTTTGCCTCCTAACATTGATCTTCAATCGTCCCTCATCAAACATTTACCCGTAAATCTTGCACAGCGATGCTCTGCCTCATCGCGAAACGACCGGAGCGGTTATCTCAAATGCGCGATCCGGTCCGAGAACCACCAGCCCTTTCAGAATAGAAATCGATTTCGTTAATTGGCTGGATTTCTGGAGCTCAAGTCGAAATCCGATTCCGGTCGATACAAAACGCTGCAAAGCGGAATTCTCAATTTCTCCCGGAGTGATCGGCAAGAATGTCGCGCGTTGCACTTTCGAATTCGTCCGCACAGACAATAGGAAGCGGTCCTTGTCCGATTCCGCGGAGATTCTCCAACTGGCAGGGGCAGGCTTTGGAAGTCGTGCTCGGGCTTGTCCGAAAAGCGTGCGCCGCTTAGATGTGTCGCCAGCCTCTGGAAACGACAACTGCAGATGAGCTTTGCCAGGCACGCATATCTCACGGCACACGATATATTTCACTCCTGCAGAAATGCTCGGAGCAGAAATCGCCTCGGATCGTGGCGGTCCATCAATGGGAGCCATCAGAAGGACTTCTCCTTCGTAACCATAATCTATGATCGATCCACCGCCGAGACGTACCGGCTGTGGCCACTGGATTGGGCCAACTGCAAATCCAGGTGGCAATTCCCATTGCACCTTTGGTGGCTCGCCTGAATCCCCAGCATTCTGCCAATAGATGTGCCAGCCTTCGTCGAGGTGAAACTGGATTCCTATCCACAGTGGCTTTCCGGGCTGCATAGTCTTCTCTTTCGCAATCAATACAACTTTGGCGTGCGCCTCCATCGGCGACTGGCTATTTGCGCTCTTCACCGAGATCAACGTCGCGCACAGTGCACAGACCAGAGCAATTCTTATCTGACGCCGGAGAGTCATATTGGTTGGACGAGCCGCACCAGGCTATCGTTTCTAGTCTCACTCACGATTTCTGCACAACAGAAGTGGCCTAGCTGACCTGCCCCGCATTTTGAGACAGCTGCTGGGTTGAATTTTGGAACTGGCTCCGCCTCTTCGACTCACGGTCGCCGCCACCAGTTAGTCGGTCTGGTGGGCGGGGGCTGGCGAGGGCGCTGCGCCACGCGCGCGCAGGCGCTGAATCCAAGACTGCAGCCGGTCCATGTAAATATAAACAACGGGTGTAGTAAACAAGGTGAGCATCTGGCTGACGATCAAACCACCGACAATGGTGATGCCGAGCGGGCGGCGGAGTTCAGAACCCACGCCGGTGCCGAGCGCAAGAGGCAGCGCACCAAGGAGCGCGGCCATAGTGGTCATCATGATGGGCCGGAAACGCAATATACATGCTTGATAAATCGCCTCCACCGGGGACTTGTTCTGTTCACGCTCCACCTGGACGGCAAAATCAATCATGAGAATGGCGTTCTTTTTGACGAGTCCGATCAAGAGAATGATGCCGATGAGCGCGATGATGTTGAGGTCCGATTTAACGAGTTGAATCGCCAGCAGCGCTCCGACTCCCGCCGATGGAATGGTGGAGAGAATGGTGATGGGGTGAATGTAACTCTCGTAAAGAATTCCCAGGACAATGTACACGGCGGCAAGCGCGGTCAGTATCAACACCGGTACTGAGGAAGTGGAATCTTGAAAAGCCTGCGCGGTGCCTTGAAAAGAAGCATGTACCGTGGAAGGCACACCGATTTCGCGCTGCGCCGCCTGAATGTGCTCGACCGCGGGGCCGAGCGAAGCGCCAGGTGCAAGATTGAAAGAGATTGTGATTGCGGGGAAGACGCCTTGGTGGTTCACGGAAAGCGCTGTGTTAGTGGGCTCGTAATTAGCAAAGGCACTGAGCGGAACAAGCTGACCGGACTTAGAAGGAACATAAATGGTACGCAGCCCTTCGGGACCTCGCTGGGCCTCGGGAAGGACCTCCAGCACCACGTGATACTGGTTCATGCCTTTGTAGATGTTGGAGACCTGGCGCTGGCCGAAGGCATCGCTAAGCGTGTTGTCTATATCCAGAATACTGACTCCCAGGCGCCCGGCGGTATCGCGATCGATGATGAGGGAAGTTTGCAGGCCCTTCATCTGCTGATCGGTATTGACGTCGCGGATTTCCGGAATCTTACTAATACGCTGCATGAGCACGGGAGCCCAATGGTTGAGGTCCGCGAGATTATCGGCTTGCAGTGTGTACTGATACTGCGCCCCGCCGAAACGGCCACCAATGCTGAGATCCTGCACGGCTTGGAGATAGAGGGAAGCGCCAGGAATTTTGGCGGTTTTGCCTCGCAGACGCGCGATGACTTGATCGGCGCTGATTTTGCGTTCCTGTAAGGGTTTAAGCTGGGCAAAGAGCCGCGCTGTGCTGGTGCCGCCACCACCGCCAGTGAAAGAGGTAACGGTGTCGACCGCGGGATCATGAAGAACGATGTCCGTAAAGGCTCGCATCTTCTGAGCCATGGCAGCGAAGGAAATGTCCTGATCGCCCTGGATGAGCCCGGTGATGCGGCCGGCGTCCTGCTGCGGGAAGAAACCTTTGGGGGTCTGGATGAAGAGATAGATGTTCAGGCACACGGTAGCGATGGTCACGACCAGAATCAGGAACTGGTGGCGCAGGACCCAGCGCAGGGAAAAATTATAGGTAGCCAGCATGCGGTCAAAAACATTCTCAGAAAAACGGTAGATATGCCCGTGACGCCCGGATTCGTGCTTCAAAAAGCGGGCGCACATCATAGGCGTCGCGGTGAGCGAAATTAAAAGTGAGACACCGATGGCGACGCTGAGCGTGACGGCGAACTCCCGGAAAAGGCGCCCTACGATTCCGCCCATAAGCAAAATGGGGATAAAAACCGCAACGAGCGAAGTGCTCATGGAAATGACGGTAAAACCAATCTCGCTGGCGCCCTTCATCGCAGCGTCGAAAGGATGCATCCCGGCTTCGATATGGCGGGCAATGTTTTCGATGACCACGATGGCGTCATCAACGACAAACCCTGTAGAAATGGTCAAAGCCATCAGCGAGAGGTTGTCAAGACTGTAGTGGCACAGGTACATGACGCCGAAGGTGCCAATGAGTGAGAGAGGCACAGCCACGCTGGGAATGAGTGTGGCCCAAGTGTTTCTAAGAAACGCGAAGACGACGAGAATGACGAGCGCGATGGAGATGAGCAGCGCGACTTCGACGTCGTGAACAGAAGCGCGAATCGTGGTGGTGCGATCGATGATGACGTCCAGATGAAGAGAAGGAGAGATCGACGCGCGCAGCTGGGGCATCATGGCTTTCACGCGATCAGTGGTCTCGATCATGTTGGCGCCAGACTGGCGGAAAATGGCGAGAATGACAGAAGGCTTTCCGCCAGAAAGACCCAAATTGCGAGTGTCTTCCACGGAATCGGTAACGACCGCAACATCCCTCAGGCGCACCAAAGCTCCCGGATGGCCCGCGATGATGAGCGGCTCATATTCATAAGCCTTGAAGAGCTGATCCGTGTCGGCGATAGCCCATAATTTGGCGTCGTTCGAGACAGCTCCTTTTGCCAAGTCGGCGTTGGCAGCGCGCAGGGCCTTGCGGATGGACTCAAGGCTGATACCGTAGCTATTGATCTGAGTAGGATTCACCTGTACGCGAACAGCTGGACGGGAGCTTCCCCAGACAAAAACCTGACCGACACCTTTTACCTGAGCAAGCTTCTGCGCAAGGATGGAATCCGCGGCGTCGTAAATCTGAGCTGGCGGAATGTTGTCGGAAGTAAGCGCGAGCAACAGAATGGGTGCATCTGCAGGATTAATTTTGCGATAGGTAGGCTGACCGGGCATGTCCGCGGGAAGCTGGCTGCGAGCAGCATTAATGGCCGCCTGAACATCGCGAGCAGCGGCGTTGATATCGCGGCTCAGATCGAACTGCAGAATGATGTTGGTGCCACCCAGTCCGCTGGAAGAAGTCATCTGGGTGACCCCAGCGATGCGGCCGAATTGACGCTCGAGAGGAGTTGCAACGGCAGAGGCCATGGTTTCGGGACTGGCGCCGGGCAAGCCGGCTCCCACCGCGATGGTTGGGAAATCGACTTGAGGAAGTGGGGCGACAGGCAAAAAGCGAAACGCTACCGCACCGGACAGGAATATGGCAAAGGTGAGGAGAGAGGTTGCGACAGGACGACGAATAAACGGCGCAGAGAAATTGGAGGAGAATTTCACGGGTTAATCTCCTCGCGCAGGCTGCGGGGCCCGTGTGCCGGCGTGAAAATGGAAGCGATGCGCCAACCAATCGAAGGCAAGATAAACAACCGGGGTGGTGTAAAGAGTAAGTAACTGGCTGAGAATCAAACCACCGACGATGGTGATGCCGAGCGGCCGACGCAATTCTGAACCGACTCCGGTGCCGAGAGCGAGGGGAAGGCCGGCGAGCAAGGCGGCCATGGTCGTCATCATGATAGGACGAAAACGGAGTAAGCACGCCTCATAGATGGCGTCGAGTGAGGACTTCCCTTCCTTGCGCTCGGCTTCGAGCGCAAAATCAATCATCATGATGGCATTTTTCTTGACGATGCCGATCAGCAGGATGATACCGATGAGAGCTACGACGCTGAACTCCGAGCGGCATAGGAGCAAAGCGAGAATGGCGCCCACGCCGGCGGAGGGGAGCGTGGAGAGAATCGTGATGGGGTGAATATAGCTTTCGTACAAGATGCCGAGAACGATGTAGACGGTGATGAGCGCGGCGAGAATAAGAATAGGCTCATTGGAAAGTGAGTTCAGGAAGGCTGCGGCGGTCCCTTGAAATGTGCCGCGAATGCTGGGCGGCATACCGAGCTCCTGCTTCGCGTTCTCAGTGGCCTTGACAGCGTCTCCGAGTGCGGCATGCGGAGCAAGGTTGAAGGAGAGTGTGACCACGGGAAACTGGCCCTGATGATTGAGCGTCAGTGGGGTGCTTCCCGGCTCCAGATGAGTGAACGAGCTTAGCGGCACTTGTTGTCCATTGGCGGAGTGAACGTAGATATGGTCTAAGGAATCGGGACTTTGCTGGAACTGCGGATCGACTTCCAGCACGACGTGATACTGATTGAGCTGAGTGAAAATGGTGGAGACCTGGCGCTGGCCGAAGGCGTCGTAAAGTGTGTTGTCAATGTCGGCCGGGAAAATACCCAGGCGCGAGGCGGTGTCACGATCGATGCTGAGCGTAACAAGAAGACCCTGATTTTGCTGGTCGGTGGCGACGTCGCGAAGTTCGGGAACGGACTTCAGTTTGTCGACGAAGCGCGCGGACCAGACGGAGAGTTCCTTCGGGTCCACGTCCTCAAGGCTGTATTGAAACTGGGTGCGGCTGACGCGATCTTCCACGGTGAGATCCTGCACGGGCTGGAGAAATAGCGATATGCCGTCGATTTTGGCGAGTTCGGGTTGGAGGCGACGAATCACATCGGAGGCATGAATTTTGCGTTGGTCCAGCGGCTTGAGATTGATCTGGATACGTCCGCTGTTGAGAGTCGTGTTGGTGCCATCGATGCCGATGAAAGACGAAAGACTCTCCACGGCCGGATCTTTCAAGATCACGTCAGTAAGCGAACGCTGACGCTGGGCCATGGAGGCGAACGAAACGTCCTGCGGCCCCTCGGAAACGCCCAGAATCACGCCTGTATCCTGCACGGGAAAAAATCCCTTGGGGATGTAGATATAAAGAAGAATGGTGGCGACTAAGGTGGCGACAGTGATTAGCAGCGTGGTGGTGCGGTAACGCAACACCACATTGAGCGTTCGGCCATAGAAGGCGATCACGGAGTTGAAGCCACGCTCGGAGACGCGGTAAAACCAGCTCTGCTCCTCGGGCTTGTGATGGCGCAAAAGCTTGGCGCACATCATGGGCGTAAGGGTGAGCGAGACAACAGCGGAGACAATAATCGTAACAGCGAGGGTGATAGCGAATTCGCGGAATAGCCGACCGACGATATCGCCCATGAAGAGGAGAGGAATCAGCACGGCGATGAGCGAGACGGTCAAGGAAAGAATGGTGAATCCGATTTGCTCCGCGCCTTGCAGCGCGGCTTGCAAAGGAGAGGCCCCTTGCTCGATATAGCGGCTAATGTTTTCGATCATGACGATGGCATCGTCCACGACGAAGCCCGTGGAGATGGTGAGCGCCATAAGCGAAAGATTGTTGAGGCTGTAACCGAGCAGGTACATCACGCCGAAAGTACCAACAATGGAGAGCGGTACAGCGAAGCTCGGAATAATCGTGGCGCGTATGCTACGGAGAAAAAGAAAGATGACGAGAACGACGAGGCCGATGGTCAACATCAATTCAAATTGCACGTCGGCAACCGACGCGCGAATGGTGATGGTGCGATCGGTGAGAATACTGACCTGTATTGCAGCAGGCAAGGCAGATTGAAGCTGCGGCAATAGCTTTTTGACGCGATCAACCACGGCGATGATATTTGCGCCAGGCTGGCGCTGAATATTGAGGATTACGGCGGGGTTCTGATTAGCCCAGGCAGCTTGCCTGACGTTTTCGGCGCCATCGATGACGGAGGCGACATTCGTAAGGCGCACGGGCGCGCCGTTGCGATAAGCGATGATGATGGAGCGATAAGATTCGCTGGAAACTAACTGATCGTTCGCGCCGATAGTGTAAGCCTGGTGGGGTCCATCGAAGGTACCTTTAGCTTGATCGACATTGGCCTGGCCGAGAGCAAGGCGTAAATCTTCTAAACTCAGGCCGTTGGAGGCTAGGGCGGTTGGATTGGCTTGGATGCGCACGGCTGGACGCTGGCCGCCGCTGATACTGACGAGCCCGACGCCGGTAAGCTGAGAAATCTTTTGGGCGAGCGTAGTGTCTGCCAGATCTTCCACTTTGGAGAGCGGCAGAGAATTAGAGGTAAGCGCGAGCGTGAGTATCGGAGCGTCAGCGGGATTGATCTTGCTGTAGATGGGAGGATTAGGAAGCCCTTGCGGAAGGAGATTCGAGGCGCTGTTGATGGCCGCCTGGACTTCCTGCTCGGCGATGTCGATGTTCAGATCAAGAGTAAATTGCAGCGTAATGATGGAGCTCCCGAAGGAACTCGTGGAGGTCATCTGGTTGAGACCGGGGATTTGACCAAATTGACGCTCCAGGGGTGCAGTGACGGCTGAAGCCACCACGTCCGGGCTGGCGCCCGGATAAAACGTCTGCACCTGAATGGTGGGGTAATCTACTTGGGGCAGCGCCGAAACCGGCAATTGGCGATACGCGACGAAACCAGCCAGGAGAACGCCGACCATTAACAGAGTGGTCGCGACAGGCCGCAAAATAAACGGCCGTGACAGATTCATCGCGGAGCACCTGCAGGCTGGCCGGTTGATGGAGAACCAGAGTGCGAGCGTCCCTGCGGCGCCGGAACAGGCGCCCCTGGAGTTCGCGCGTCGCCACCGTTCGAAACTCCGCTAGACACCCCGCTAGAAGAAGTAGCGTTGACCTTGCTGCCATCCTGCAGTTTATCGTGACCATCAATCACGACAACATCGCCCGGATGCAGTCCATCCGTGAGACCCGTGCTGTTATTGGTAGCCATGGCAATGCTGACATTGCGAATCTTGGCAGTGTTGCCATTCTCCACCGCGTAGACGTAGGGGCCCTGTGGCCCACGCAAAATCGCGACTGTAGGAACAATGGTGAGATTGCGCTTGATGTCCACGAGAAGGTGCACATTGACGAATTGGTTTGGAAAGAGAACGTTGTTTTCGTTTGAGAAGATAGCTTTGAGTTTGAAAGTACCGGTGGCGATGTCGATTTGATTGTCAATGGTGGCGAGTTTGCCAGTTGCGATTTTCGCGGTGTCGTCTCGATCGTAAGCTTCCACCGGGAGCTGCGCACCGGAGCGAAGCTTGGTCGCCACCGGAGGTAGCTGATCCTGGGGCAGGCTGAAAATGACGGAAATGGGTTGCAACTGAGTGATAACGAGCAAGCCGTTGGGATCGTTAGCGTGCACCATGTTGCCAACATCCACGAGACGCAACCCGATGCGGCCACTGATGGGAGCCGTGATGCGGGAATAGGAGAGCTGGAGCTTGGCGCTATTAATAGTGGCCTGATCGGTCTTAATCGCGCCTTCAAACTGTCCTAACTGCGCTTGTTGGGTGTCCATCTGCTGCTTGGGGGCGATGCCTTCTTCAAAAAGCGTTTTGTAACGCTCGAAATTAACTTGGGCGTCTCGACGCTGAGCCTCGTCCTTGGCGAGCTGACCTTGTGCTTGCTCCAGCGCAACTTGAAATGCGCGAGGATCAATCTGGCCAAGCAAATTGCCCTGATGAACGAATTGTCCTTCCTTGAAGGCAATGCTAATGAGTTGGCCATCGACTCGGCTGTGAACGGTGACGGTATTGAAGGCGGTAACCGTGCCGAGACCGTTGAAATAGACAGGAAGATCACCGTTTTGCGCAGTGGCAACTACAACAGGAACGGAGAAATTAGCTGCCGGACCACCGGCTTTGCCTTTGCCGGCCGCATTTGCGGAGTTAACACCCGCAGTCTGAGCGCTGCTTCGTGTGCCACGGTAATACCAGAAACCACCAGCAAGCACGACCAGCGCGAGCAGCCATAGCCACCAACGCCATCTTGGACGTGACGTTCCATGAAATGCTGCACGCGATGCCGCGTGAGATGCTTCAGGCGATGCTGCATGCGTCGTTTGAGCGTCGGATTCGGGAAGGTCAAGGGACTTGAGAGGCCCCATTTACATGCTCCTACAACGTCTGAGTGTATGGCGAATCTGCCAAAAAGGGCAGGACCAACGCGGGGGTCGCCAGCGGGCCGGTCCATTGCCAAGAGTACCAATCGGAGGCCTATCGGCAGGTACTGTAAGCGACCGCCTTCACTTAGATAAGACGGCTTCAGGAGGTGAATAGTTACGCGAGTAATGGAAGCTAGTTGGCTCCGCTAAGGAAACCTGAGGAACAGGATTCAAATTTTATTACATTGGAAGATGCAGAAAAGGGACCGAACACGTACACTATCGCCTTCCGGCGTGGACGCTCCGGTGAAAAAAGTAAATACATTCGGCAGGGAGAAGAACGATGTTCAACGCTCTCTTCAGAGCATTCGTGGTGGGAATTGTGGTCGGCGTTCTACTCTTGGTGGCAGCCGTTTATTTTTATGTTTCGAGCGGACGAGCGCCCATAGCCGTGGCGGCTTCGCCTATACTATTCGAGCAGACACTCACACACAAGGCGTTGCATGCATACCTTGACAAGTTACCTCACCTGAACCCTCAGGTACCCGCCGACGAAACGAATTATCTGTCCGGCGCAAAGGTATATAGACAGCAGTGCGCGGTGTGTCACGGCTTGCCCGATCAGCCAAAGACAACCATCGCGGAAGGAATGTATCCGAGCCCGCCGCAGCTTTTCCACGGAATGGGCGTGACAGATGACGAAGCTTGGGAAAGCTATTGGAAGGTGGAAAACGGAATACGCTTAACTGGCATGCCGAGCTTCAAGAGCAATCTCACGGAAACGCAAATCTGGCAGGCAACCGTTCTGGTGAAGAACGCCGACAAGATCCCGGCATCCGTCAAAAACGTTTTACTCGGCGCGCCAGCCGCTACAGAGGTGCCGCCGCTACCTCTCACCCCCGCAGCACCGCTGAAGTAAGGTTTACAGACTAGATAAAACTCTTTTGGGAGAAGCGACACCGCCTTTACAGACTTGTGAGCTCAGGACTGACGGCAAGCGTGATGACGGGCGTTTCGCAGTTCAGAAATGCACCAGGCGCGAAGCGCGATCAGGCGTGTGCAGGTTTTTTGGGCTGCAAATAAAAATGAATGGCCGGAGTGAAGATAAGGGATAAGACCATGGAGCTCACAATCCCACCGACCACTGTAATCGCAAGCGGTTGCAGCATTTGCGAGCCTGCGCCGATGGCGAAGGCCAAGGGGAGCATTCCCGCAATGGTGGCAAGTGCGGTCATGGCGATAGGGCGCAGACGACGACGCCCAGCTTGAATCATCGCCTCTTCCGGGGAGAAACCGAGATCCCGGAATCGATGCTCGGCGTCAAGGAGCAGAATGCCGTTTTTCGCGACGATGCCGATAACCATGATCATGCCCATGAAGGAAGCGACATTGAATGTCGTGCCAGTTACGAGCAGCGCAAGAAATCCCCCGAAGGTGGAGAGCAAGGCAGAGGCAAGAATCGCAGTGGGTGCAGAGAAGGTCCGGAATTCGAAGAGCAACACGATAAACAATAGAACAAGCGCTAACAGAAGAACCATCAGCAAATCATGGAAGGATTTCTGTTGCTCCTGATAAGTGCCTCCGTACTCGACGCGGATGGACGAGGGCAAGTGAAGATCGTTGACGGTTTTTTGCACGGCGGCCATGCCGGTGCCTAAGTCCACTCCTTCCAGGCGACCAGTAACCTCGACGAGGCGCTGAAGATTTTCGCGGCGGATTTCCGTCTGGCCGGGCTCGCTAGTGAGGGTAGCGAGCGAGCCGAGCGTGGCGGTGCGCCCGCCAGCGCTGGCAATCAGGGTGTTGCTTATACGGTCGAGCGAAACGCGATTTTGGTCGGGGAAACGCACGCGAATGGTGTAGGCACGATCGTTCAGGACGACAGGCGTGGTCGCGGGCACCCCTTCCAGAATGGCTTTTGCGTCAGTGGCGACTTCCTCCGGCGTAAAGCCTGCGCGCGCGGCGACGCCGGAATCGACTTGAAAGGTTACGGCGGGACCGCTGATGGTGTTATCGATCCCATCGAGAACATCGACGACTCCGTGTATTTTCCCTATAGCGTCAGCTACACGTGGTGCGGTCTGCGCGAGAAGCTGTGCATCTTGCGAGAATAGTTTGATGACGATGGGCTCCGGTGCGCTGGTGAGGTCGCCGATCATATCTTGCAAAACCTGAATGAATTCGATTTTGACGGCCGGCTCGCTTTGCTCGATTTGTGCACGTGCGTCGGCAATAATTTCGTCGATAGGGCGACTGCGTTTCGCCTTCAACTTGACGGTGAAGTCACCTCTGTTGGCTTCGGTGACAGCGGCAAGGCCAAGCTGCAAACCAGTGCGGCGCGAAGTTGTCTCTACTTCCGGAAGGGACTTGAGGATTGTTTCGATACGATACAGGATAAGGTTGGATTCAGCCAGTGAACTCCCAGACGGCGTAAAATAATCGAGAATGAAGCCGCCTTCATCCATCGCGGGGAGAAGGTCACTGCCGAGCGCCTTATAGCACACGACGGAGAGAACAATGATAACGACAGAACTTACCGCGAGCATCCGAGGATGTTTTAAAACCGCATTCATCGTGCGGGTATAAAAGTTCACGATGCGGCCGAAGAAACCTGAAAGGTGAGCTTCTTCGGCGGCGAGGAGCGCCGCAACATCCGGACTGCCGGGAGCGCCGGAGGTTGGCGGATGAACGGTGCCCGGAGCGTCTTTACGACGAACAAAATATTGGCTCAGCGTGGGGGTCCAGGAAAGCGCGAGAATCAGCGAGCTGAAGAGCGACACAGTCATGGTGATGGCGAGCGCGCGGAAAAAGCTGCCGGTGACGCCGGTAATCGCGACGAGCGGCAGGAAAACGACCATAGGTGTCAGGGTTGAGCCGATCAGCGGCACCGTCATTTCGCGGAGCGCGCTCTGAATGGCCTGCAGGCGCCCTTCGCCGGCGTCGCGATGTAAAACAATGTTCTCCAGGACAACGATGGCATCGTCGATAACCAAACCGACCGCTGCGGCGAGACCACCGAGCGTCATGAGATTGAAACTCTCATTGGTGATCTTGAGCACCACAAAGGTGAAAAGCAGGGTAGCTGGAATGACCAAAGCCGCAACGAGAGAGGTCCCCCAATCGCGCAGGAAAAGAACGAGAATTATGGACGAGAGCAACAAGCCAAGCAGGACGGCATCACGCACGCTGCTGATGGAGTCGTGAACGATCGTTGACTGATCGTAGAAAGGCTGGAGATTGACGCCGGGCGGCAAACTGGGACGTACATCGTCGATAAGCTTGTGCACTTCGTCCGCGACGGCGACAGTGTTGCTTTCTGGCTGGCGATTTACACTGACCAGCACGGCCGGTCTGCGCTCCGCGGTGACGGCGGTGTAGACCGGGGCGGTGGAAGGCGTAACCGTAGCGATGTCACCGAGACGAATCGGAACACCGGCCGGTGAATTCTTGATGACGATTTGCCCGATTTGTTCCGCGGAACGCACTTGCCCGCTGACCAGGCCGAGAACCAATTGATGATTGCTTTCAAGCAAGCCGGGGGAGTCCACCAGATTGGTCCGGCGAATGGCGTCCAGGACATCCGTTACCGTGACGCTCGCGGCGAGTAGGCGCGCGGGATCGGGTGTCACCTGGAATTCGGGGATGCGGCCGCCTTGCACGATGACCGTAGCGACGCCAGTAAGACGGTTGATACGAGGCTTGAGGTCGTAGGTGGCGAGTTCCCAAAGCTTGTCCTGGGGAATAGTGTCGGATGTGAGGCTGTAACCGATAATTGGAAACGTAGCAAACGTCAGACGGTGCGATTCGATTTTGGCGGTGGGCGGGAGTTCAGCCTGCACGCGAGAAACCGCTGAATCCACGAGCTGCAGTGTCTGGAACATATCGACGTTCCAGTCGAAGAACAGATTTACTTCCGCCGAACCGCGGCTGGTTGTGGACCGCACCTGCGTCAGGCCGGGAACAATGTTCACGGCTTCTTCAACTTTGCGTGTGATGGTGACCAACATCTGATCGATCGGCATCACGCCGTTATCGATGCCGATAACGATGCGAGGAAAATTCGTGCTGGGAAAAACCGAAACAGGAATGGTGAAGGCGAGGTACGCCCCGACCAGAGCCATGGTCACTACCAAAAATAAAATCGGGCTCGAGAGTCGGTGAAACCAGGGTGTCTCTGGTTGTGCGGGGGGGTGAACAGGACGAGCAGATTCCGGTCGAGGATCCATGCTCGGTTAGTCCTGCGCCTTGGTGCCCGGCGTTGCAGACTCGGCCGGATTGTCCGCTTTTGCCCCGCCGCCTTTTTCGGGCGGTGCCGCGGCTTCAATCTTGATCTGGGTTTTGTCCGGCAACGCGTATCCTCCCGTGGTGATGACCAGATCGCCGGGATTGACCCCGCTGGCAATCTGCACAGTGTAAGTCGTACGGATCCCTACTTGCACCAATTTGACGTGGGCATGTCCATCGGAGCCAGCGAGAACCACGTAGTCGGCGCCCTCCGGATTCTTAAACACGGCGGCCGCGGGAACGACTACGGCATCCTCCGCGGTTTTTGCCGTCATGGAAACTTCCACGGTTGTTCCGGGCCGCATCGCAGGGTCTGGCTTGGTGGCTTCGACCCAGACTTCGATGGTTGTACTGCCAGGATCCAGCGCGGGACTTACCAGCGTGATGCGGCCCTTCATAGGCTCATCAACGCCGGCAACTTTCACCTCGGCCGGGTTGCCGACCTTCAGAGTGGCCGCTTCGGCTTGCGCGACATGTGCTTTGGCGATGAGCCTGGAGGTATCCATAAGAGTTATGAGCGGCTGATTCGCGGTCGCCAGCTCGCCGGGAAATAACGGCCGGTCTGTTACAACGCCGTTGATCGGACTTGTAATTTGTGAGTAGCTGAGCATGGCCGCAGCACTGTTATATTTGCCCTTGGCGGCGGTTAACTTACCGCTTTCGGTCTTCAGCGCTTGCGTTTCCCCAAGGCGCTTCAAGTCTTCCAGTTGCTTTTGAGCAATCTCATACTGCGATTTCGCCTGAGCGAGTGCGACGGTTGCTGCGTCTAAGTCACGGCGCGGCAACGCCCCTTGCTCGAAGAGGCTTTTGCGGCTGTCATAAACTTTTTGTTGAGCATCGAGGGCAGTTTTGGCAGACGATGCATCGAGTTCTGCTTTTTGGAGCTGCTGTGGAATTGTCGCGCCAGTGGCCGAAACATAGCCAGCTTCGGCTTGCTGGAATTCGCCTTTACTTTGCTCGGCCGCGGCGGAAAGATCCTTATTTTCCAAGACGGCAAGCAACTGGCCTTTGTGCACTTTGTCGCCCCGCTGGACGAGAAAAGTCTTAATAGTGGAAGTGATCTTCGGGACGATGACGGCTTGCTGCAGAGGAAAAACCACCGCTTCGGCGCTAACTATCTGAGAAATCGGCGCTTTCTGCGCCGGCGTGGTTTGCACGGAGGCGACCGGCTCCTTGGCTGTTTCCGGCTTGCTGCAGCCGCTCGCGACGCAGAACAGCAGGAGCATGGCGATCGAGAAGAGGAGTGGCGCGAAACGATTCACAGAGCGGGTTAACGTCAGAAGGGTCATGGAGTAGTCAGGACTCCCGTCAGAGTTTGCAAATTTGCGAGGGCCACGCGATAGCGGACCGCCCCGTCTTGATAAGCATTATTGGCCAGTGCAAAAGTTGTCTGTGCGTCCACCACCTCGAGCACCGTGGATTCGCCGTCCCTGTAGCGCAGCGTAATCAACCGAAGACTTTCCGCGGCGAGTTGTGCCGAACGGCTGAGGCCGGCCAGTTCATTCAGTGCGGCATCGGCCTCGGCGTAAAAAGTTTGGATTTGAGCGAGAAGTCTGCGCTGTGCGAAAGAAAGTTCACGCTTGGCCTGCACCCGGCGCAGCCCAGCCTGCTTGACGCGGCTTTGTGTCGAGCCCCAGTTCCAGATCGGAATAAGCAATGTGGCAGTAGCGGCAGAGCCTAGATTCGGGACTCTGCCAGCTGGCGTAACCGTGTAGGTCGAGAATCGCGTCGCGTCGATACCGTAAAAATAATCGAGTGTTAAAGATGGCAGGTACCCGGAGCGCGCGGCAGCGACATCGCGATCCTCCGCCTTAACGGTCTCAAGCGCAACGCGAAGATCGGGATTGTTGTGGCCAGCTTGCTGCTGTACCGCCGCCAGCGGCGGCAGCGGAACAGTGGAATGCAAATCATCGGCCACATCAAAGTTGTTATTAAAGTCTGGAAAAATGATCACCGCTAAATCGAGACGCGTATTTATCAGACCTAACTGCGCTTCCTGGAATTGCCGGCGGCGTTCCTGCATCTGCAATTCGGCCTTGATAACGTCAGAGTGAGCAACTTCGCCGCCATTCTCGAGCTCCTGAGTCAACTTCAAGAACCCGTCGCCTTCCTCGGAGTTTCTTCGGGCGGTTTCGAGCTTCTGCTGCGCTGCAGCCACGGCATAATATTTTTGAACCACGGTAACTACGAGGCCGCGGGAGGCGACATCCGCCTTGGCGCGAGCCACCGCTGCGATCACGGAAAGACGGCGAAAATTGTTGAAACTAGTAAAATCGAAGACTTCGTGAACATTGCCTTGACTGAGGTATTCGTGCACGGCGTTATTGGCGATGAATCGTATACTGCCTGCCTGGTTGCTCTGCGAGTAAATCACTTGGTTGTTATAGAGGACGCTCGGTAACAGGGCGTCGCGGGCTTGCGTACGATCTTCGCGCGCAAGCCCGGCGTCCGTTACGGCAGCCTGGAATACAGTGCTGTTCTTACGTGCCCGCTCTAGCGCATCCTGCAGCGTCAGCCGCAACGGTGCACCAGATGGGGGCGTGCCCTGTTGATCGGCAGGAGTAATGTCCGAAGATGGCGGCGTAACCGGTGATGGTAGCTGGCCGGCGCGCGCAACTTCAGAAGTTCCAGCTAAAACTACGAAAGTAAAAAGTGCGATAGACAGCAGGTGTGTGTTCACAACAGTTCTCTCATTGATGGATTTAGCGCAAGCAAGGATTGAGAATAGTACTCCTTACTGCTGCGGAGGTTTCTGAGTTTTTTGCGAAGCAGTCTTCTTAGCCTTGGCTTCGTCTTCCCTTTTTTCCTTGGCTTGACTGGCAGCAGATTCTTTTTCAACGCTGACGATGGAACCATCGATCGCGCTAACCTGGACCTCCGTAATATCCGGGTCACCAGCCTCTTGGATGTCGAAAGAATAGACGAGCTTCCCGTGCTCCTTTTCGAGTTCGCCTTCCTTCACTTCCCCCGGAGCTTTCTTAAGCGCAATGGTGCGCGCTGCGTCCATGCTGATTTTGGCTTGCGCCTGAAGTTTCACAGCCTGTTTTTCTTTTTTGGTCTGCGGTGATTGCGATGGCGTGGAGTGGGCCATAGGCATCACGCACGCAAGTAAAACAGCGGGAAACGACAACCGTTTATTTTTCATGGAATCTCCTCAAGCTGCCCGCTCCTATCGTCCAAATGTGAGTGAGAGTACCAGCTTGGGACTAGGGTATCGATACCCAGATAAATGTACGATTAACGGGGTGGCGAGAGCGTATGTAGCTGCGCCGGGGGCAGATAAGCCGTGAAAGTACTGCCATGGACATCGGAATGCGTAAGCTCCAAGCGGCCCTCGTGGGCCTCGGCAATCCAGCGTGCAATGGCCAGGCCCAAGCCGGCACCTCCTCCATCGCTTTCCGAACGGGAACGCGCTCTATCAACTCGAAAAAAGCGTTCAAATATACGGCTTTGGAGGCTTGTCGCGACTCCGGGACCCGTATCTGTGACGGTTATCGCGAACTCCCGGCCCGCCTTCCGGCATGAGACGGTAATACTGCCGCCTGAAGGCGTGTACTTAATGGCGTTGTCCAGGAGATTGAGAATCATACGGCGGATCAGGGCTTCGTCGGCATGGATGGGCAATTCGGATCCGGCGTCGATCGTAAGAGAGAGATTTTTCGCAAGCGCCAGCGTACGAACTGAATGGACACAATCGGTGACAAGTTCGTCGAGGTAAAAATCGTGCGTGGAAAGCGGATACTGGCCTGCGTCGGCACGAGTCAGCGTGAACAGATCTTCGACGATGTGCGTGAGATGCTGAGCCTCTGCGTGCAACACGCTAAGTGACTCACGGTAATCTTCGGAAGTACGTGCCGGCCTGGAAAGAGCAACTTCAGCTTCTCCGCGCAGGATGGCGACAGGGGTGCGAAGTTCGTGCGAGGCATCAGACATAAAACGCTGTTGCCGTTCAAACGATTGATCCAAGCGGTCCAAAAGGCTATTGAACGAGCGCGACAGCAGGCCCAGCTCGTCCTTTTCGTTTTGTACCGGCAAGCGCTCGTGGAGATTCGCGGCGCCAATGCGTCCCGCCTGCGTGCTCATAGCAACCACAGGGGCGAGACTCTTACGAGCCAGGAAATAGCCACCGGCGCTGGCGAGGAGGATCGCGATGGGAATAATCCAGGCAAAGGTGCGACGTATTTCTTCGAGCATTTCCTCCTGTGCATGAAGCGACTGCAGGATGACCAGTGTAAAATTCTGATTACGAATGGAAAAATGGCGAGCATATGCCCGGTAGCCATCCGGGGCTCCAGGAAGGTTCTGGAATAAGTGGTCGGAACCCGAAGAAGCAACAATAAAATCATGAAAAGCAGGAGAGCTTAGCAAGTTAGCGGGAACCACATCTGCGTGCGGATTTGCCGATGGAAGGTCCTGCGAGCTAGCCAGTACGCTGCCCGTGGCATCCAGAACTGCATAAACCTGATCGCGAAAGCGGTGCTCAATCATAGATTCCCGAGCCGCTATTCTGATGTTGTCCACACCGTCATCACCTCGTGCTTCGTCACGGAAAGTGACGAGGAACGCATCTGCGAGCTCGGCAAGATTGCTATCCGTGCGCCGCAAGGCGCTTTGCCGAAAAATGAAGTATGTGGCGAGAGAAAGCAGGACGAGGAAAAGTGCCAGAGCGACAGTGTACCAAAGGGTTAGGCGTACTCGAACAGAATCAAGCATTGCTCTTCTTGTTGTGAGGCTCTGATTTAGTCCGTGCCTCACGCCAAACACCCTGCTCGTGAGAACGCGGCGCGGAAGCGTCCGGCGCTACATCAGTCGGTCCAAGCAAGTAGCCCGCACCTCGGCGGGTGTGCAACAACGGACGTGCGGAGCCAAAATCGATTTTACGGCGCAGTCGGTTTACGTACACTTCGATGAGATTTGAAAATGGATCAAAGGTCTCATCCCAGACATGTTCGGCAATTTCCTCGCGACCTACGACACGGCCAGCGTTGCGGGCCAGAAATTCGAGTAAAGCGTATTCCTTGGAGGTCAGCAAGATATTCCGTCCGGAGCGAGAAACGCTTTGCGCAGCAGTGTCCAGCAACAGATCGGCAACCGCGATTTGTGGAGGCCGCAACTCACCAGACCGGCGCGACAAAGCACGCAGACGGGCCAACAATTCGCGAAATTCAAACGGTTTAGTGAGATAGTCATCGGCGCCATGATCGAGGCCCTGGACCCGGTCTTCAATGGCATCACGCGCGGTTAGCATAAGAATGGGCATACGCTTGCCCGATTTGCGCAACTCGCGACAAACTTGGAAACCGTCGCGGCCTGGAATCATTACATCCAAAATGATGAGGTCGTAGGTGTTGATGTCCGACTGATAAAGAGCATCATCGCCGGTGGTAGCGATATCCACTGCGTAGCTATGCTCACGAAGACCTTTGGCCACAAAGCGCGCAATGCGCGCGTCATCTTCTACCAGGAGCAGCCGCATGCCAACATCATACGGCAAGTTCCCCTCGCAAGGTTGTGGCTAGCGCGATACGCGCGAGTGCTTGCGCGAGGCGGCCTTGTGCTGTCCGAGATAATTCGACGGAGGAAAAAACTATGCGAGGCCGAGTTTACGGCAAATCTCATCCACAATTTCGGCGGGAGAATGGTTTATGTCGATGCTGATGGCGCCGGAAGGCTCCTCAAGCGTTGCGAACTGGCTTGCCAGCAGGTGCTCGTCGGCAAAATGATGGAGTCGCATTTGCAGCCGCTTGACAATAACGGCGTAATCTCCTTTGAGGTAGACAAGCTTCACTTCATCGGAAAGAAGCAGCTCTGCTCGATAGTTTTGTTTTAGTGCGGAGCAAGCCAACACTACGTTTTTTTTCTGGGAGAGCCACTGTGCGATCTGACTGCGAATTGCAGCCAGCCAAGGACGGCGGTCGGCGTCCGAAAGAGCGATTCCCTGCTTCATTTTGGCGATGTTGGCAGGCGAATGAAAATCGTCAGCATCGGCAAACTTCCAATTCAGTTTTGCGGCTAGAAGCTGCCCGATGGTGGTCTTTCCAGAGCCAGTGGTTCCCATAATCACTACGATCATGCGGATATGATACAAATCCAAATTCCTTTTCGCATTATGGTATCAACGTAAGGCCAAAAGAGAGACACTTGCCGAATTGCAGGGCTATGTAAGTTGCGGATTGCAAAAATGAAATGGATGCCGCTTGATTGTAATAATTGCCAGAGTTGATAAGTTTGCCGGACTGTATTGGGTCGCTTTTAAATCCACGACTCGGAGGTCAGGAAATTGGACACGCCAGGACCATTCCTGCTCGGAGTAGATATCGGCGGCACAAAAGTAGCGGCTGGCCTGGTGGATGCGGAAGGTTCCATCCTTTTTCAAACTCGTGTTCCAATGATAGCGAATGGAGATGCGGCGGAAGGTTTCGGAGCATTCGTGCGAGCCATTCACGCCGTTTTTGATGCAAAGCCCGAGATGCGATCATTGATTGCTGGAATCGGGGTGTGTGCGCCTGGACCGCTGGATCCACACACAGGAGTGGTAATCAATCCTCCAAACGTGACATGCTGGCGAAATTTCCCGCTGGCCGCAGAGACAAGGCTATATTTCAATTTGCCCACCTATGTGGACAATGACGCCAACGCTGCAGCGCTTGCGGAAGCTATCTGGGGCGCGGGAATCGGCTATCGCAACGTATTTTATGCCACCTTGGGTACGGGGATTGGTTCCGGAATCATTTTTGATCGCCAAATCTATCACGGGCGCACCGGGAGCGCTGCGGAAGGCGGGCACATCACCATCGACTATCACGGCCCGCGGTGCGGTTGCGGCAAGCGAGGGTGTATTGAAGCGTTGTGCTCTGGCCCCGCGATAGCAAAACGCGCGCAGGAGAGACTCGCCGAAAGCAAACAAACATCCTCGAAAATGTTGGCGCTGGCCGGCGGAAATATTGATCTGGTCAAAGCAGAAATAGTAGGCGAAGCTTTTCGGCAGGGTGACGCACTCGCCGCGGGGGTACTGCAGAACACCGCCGAACTTCTTACCGTCTGGATCGGAAATGTGATTGATTTACTGGAACCGGAAGTAATTATCTTCGGCGGCGGAATCGCGAACCTCATGAGTCCCTTTTTCGGCCAGATCCGCGAGCAACTGCCGAAGTGGTCTATCAACCAACGTTGCACCGAAATTCCTCTTCTCATGGCCAAGTACGGTTCCGATGCTGGTATCGTGGGCGGTGCGGCGCTCTGCCGCGCGGGGTAAGGAGAGATGCATCAGATGCGTGCTACTAAGCTGTGCGCGATGGGGATCAAACCTTAGTCTTATGAGTGAAGTCGCAGGACTCAACTTTCTGGGGAAATTTCATGGTCGCTTTGTACACCAACGCAGAATTGTCATTTTAGCGGAGCGGCTCGCGACACATCTCTCGCCCGGATGCCGCCTCCTCGATGTGGGGTGTGGCGACGGCCAATTGGGCGCGCTCCTACGCAAGAAGGTGCCCGGACTTGCGATTCAAGGTGTTGAAGTACAGCCCCGCGGCGACTGTGCGATTCCGTGCAAGCCGTTCGACGGCGTGCACTTGCCTTTTCCCGACGGTTACTTCGACGGATGTCTCTTCGTGGATGTCCTCCATCACACGTTAGAGCCATCGGCTATCCTGGGAGACGCGTATCGCGTCAGTCGAAACTTTATCCTGATTAAAGATCACCTTGCCGAGACTTCGTTTGATCATTGGACACTGCGTTTAATGGACTGGGTGGGAAATCGTCCGCACGGCGTGGTGCTTCCATACGCTTACTTATCGTCTCCGCAATGGGACAAACTCATTCATTCTGTCGGCTTGGAAGCAGTGCAGACCGATCGTAACCTTCCTCTTTATCCCGCGCCTTTTTCTTTGCTGTTTGGAAGGAAGCTGCATTTTATTTCTGAGTTTCGCAAGCGGAATTAAACACAAGGCGCCGCATGTCCTGCCGGCTTACAGCAAAGGCATGGAGTTAGGAACGGATAGAGGCGGCCAGAGCAAGATTGGCTTGCAGAGATCGGTCCACTTGCACTGCCGCATAACGCGTGCAGAGGGTCATTTCGCGCGCGCTCCAGCCTGCGAGAGAAGGAAGATGGCGACCTGCCAGGGAGCCAATACTTTCGGTAATGCGGTAGTAGAGCGACACAAAGCCTAAGCCTGGGCGGTTTCGATCAAGCCCCAAAGTCAGATCATGTAGCGAGGTAATGGCCTTGAAGTCGTGTCCGCTTAGGGTCGATTGTTGTAGAGAAGCGAGAGCCAGTAGTTGGTCAGAGAGGGGCTGTTCGGCAGTCACCACCAGGATCGCTCGCAAATAGTACAGAGCGAACTGTGAGAGGGCGACAATCGAGATCGCGAACAGAAGTGCTGAGAACACGCTGCGCCCCTTTCTCCGCATATTCTGCTGGTCGGAATGTCTGGCACCTATAGTGCGGAAGTACCAACCGCATAGGACGGTCGTATGAATTCCGTGCCCACGGGATGTCCCGACCGAGAGTCAATTTGAAGGTAACTCTTACGTATACTGCAACCTACGTACCATTTCATCTTAGACCTGCCTGAGCAACATTAGAACCAACCATAGCAACGATACTGCCCCAGGCAGGCCAAGAATCGGGGCACCCTGCCTGTTGATCTTTCGAGGCAGATTTCGAGGCTCAGCTTTATCGTCCGACGCTAGATTAAAGGAGCCTAATGACCGCTCCATGGTGTACCACGTGGCCATTTAGGCTGCGGCCCGAGGTAGAAACTCGGGTTGCCGAAAACAAAGCATTCGTACGGCAGCAGCACTAGCCGAATATGTTTTTCATCGGCTACAAGGAGAAATCACCATGCAAGCTCTCGTGAGGATACTACTAGCAGCGATGCTGGCTTTTTCCGCACTACCTTCGGATGCGCAAGCGCCTGAAGAAACCTACGAGCAGACTCGTGATTGGATTGTCAAAAAACTGAATGGATTTGCCGGCTACACGCGCGATGATGCGGTGGTTACCTACAAAGATGTGTCCATGGATGATTGCCAGCTTCGGTTTACAACCTTGACCGCGGTGGGCCGCAACTATGCAGACACTGATACGTTTACCATTCCTCTGAATTCGCTAAAAAGCGCGCAGTGGGGTACTTTGAATAAGCCGGATCGAGGCTACGTTGTATTCCTTACCACCACACCAATTAGTTTGCGGCACGAAAGGACGTGGTTCTCCGTCCACCGCAAGCCGGAGAAGTTTGACACCAGTACAACGATTGGATCCGTGGAATTAGGACAGCCGGGAGTGGACTTCAGCGAAATTGCGAACCAAATGAAGAAGGAAATTGTTCATGCCGCCGAGATGTGCAAAGTGCAGAAACCCGATCCTCCGCTACAAACACGTGTTGCCTCGAATCGATACGTGGATTAATCTCTTCGGCAAACGAAGAGGTTTGCCAGTGTCTCCCGCCGCGGAAAGCAAGACAAGATTGTTCTGTGCATCGATGGGGCGATAGAGGAGGCAATTTACATGGAGCAGGAGCGTCGCCGGTCACCACGTTATCCCTTCTACGCCGAGGCGCAAATTACAGAGATTGAAACCGACGTGCGAGTGACGGCTCGCACCAGCGAACTTAGCCGCTACGGTTGCTACATGGATATGATGAATCCATTTCCTGATGGCACGACAGTGAAGATCGAGCTTCATTACAATGAGCAGGTAGTCAGCGCAAACGGAAAAGTGATTTACTCACAGCCTAACGTGGGAATGGGCGTAGCGTTCGTGGAAACTATCGCAGGCGCCGACGTGATTTTAAATGGATGGCTCCGTGATCTGGGGGATGCCAGTGCTCTATCGTCATGATTCTGTAGCCGCCGATATTCACCCGCCCATCACTATCCAAAGTTAAGTTGCTGTTTCGATATCAAATCAAGAGGTATCCGATATTACAGGTATCCCACTCGGTGTCACGCATGCCGGGATGTGCCTTCTCCGAACATGGCACATGGCGTGCTTATTTCAAAAATTCTAGAAGGTTGCTGTAATCATCCGTCCAGGTCGGGGTCTCTCCGCTAGCAGGAAGGCTTCTTCCTGTGGCCAGGATTTCAGGAATACGCAGAGAGGCAGGATTCTGTGAAAGAAAAATCCAGTCGGTCTTTGACGAGAAGCTGTCGAGCCAAGGCCGATAAACACGAATCGATGAGAAGTGAAGATCTCGCGCGATGCCGGAAAGAACCGGGCTGAGATCTAGATCACGATTGGTGATGTGCACAGCAATGATCGCGTCCGGAGAACGAAGGTGCTGGCGGTACAAGGAAAAGGCTTCGCGGGTAAGTAGATGGACGGGTATAGCATCGCCGGAAAATGCGTCGAGCACGAGCACATCGAACTGCTGGAGCCGACCGCGAGCGGCTTCCTGCTCAAGCGACAATCGAGCGTCGCCAAGCACGACTTCGACCTTTCCCTGAGAATCGCGAAGATACGTGAAATAGGCAGTTTTCCCCTGGGCGAAGCGGATGACCGAGGGATTGATTTCGTAAAAACGAAAAACATCGCCGGAACGTGAAAACGCCGCTAGAGTGCCAATTCCGAGACCCACAACACCAACCCGGACTGGCCGTGACGGGTGATTGCGGAGCACCATATTTATCCCACTATTGATGCCGTAGTAGCCGGTAGGCTCATGGGCGAGGGCGGGATTGGTATATTGCAAACCGTGGTTGGTCATGCGGTCGCGAAGAAAGAGGTAATTTCCGGCGGGCCCAGAATCACGCAAGACAGCCAACACACCATAAAAATTGCGAGAACGTGCCACGGAATCTGCGAGTTTTTCGCGCGCTTCCAAGAGAAACCCAAGTGCGATGACACATAGGGTTGCAAGGGAAATTGCACGCGTGAGTATGTGTTTTGGAGATTGGTCGGCGCGGCGGCGGGTGATGCAATAGACGATTACCGCCGCGACGGTCAACAGCACGGCGAAAACGCGATACCACATGAGTGGAGGAAGCAGGATTTTCACCCCAAGCACCGGCACAGCGGCCGGAACGAGGAGCGAAACGCCGGCCAAAAATGCCAACGGCATCCAGGAAAGCGACCGGTACCACCAGGAGTGTGGATCACGCTGGACCGCCAAAAGCAGCAGCGCTCCGGTCGCCAAAATACTCAGGGGAAACTCCCATAGGCTGGGGAAGATGAGCGGGGCCAGAACGCTCACAAAGAGTCCGCCGATGGCGCCGCCTAAGGAAATGCACAGATAGAAACGCGTGAGGTGATGCGGGTCGGGTTTGGTGGAGACGATTTCGCCATGAGCCACCATACAGCAAGCAAACATCACGGCAAGAAACACGGCAAGTTCCGAGGCTAGCGTGGAAATCGCAGAGTTGAGAAGAAATACACAGGTAACACCGGCCATTACGGCGAAAAAGAAATGAAAAAGGCCACGCCGATATATTCGTGGGTATTCGAAACACAGGATAAAAGAAACCAAGTAAAGACAGAGTGGCAAAACCCAAAGAAAGGGCGAAACCGCGACCTCTTGGCAAATAATATTTGTGACGGCAAGGAGTATCGCCGAACCGCAAGCAGCCAGAGCCACCCACAACAGTTGTTGAGACCCTGTTGGCCGAAAAGAATGATCATGTAGCAGCTGCAGGGGGGTGATCTGTGAGGAGTGGGCCACAAAAGAGCGCCAAGGGGCGATGGCCGTGCAAAGGACAGCGAAGAGCATATAGGCGAGAGACCAGAACCAAGCCTGCGTATGCAGGCTCAGGTTAGGTTCCACAAGGAATGGATAGGAAAGCAATCCAAGTAAAGAGCCAAGATTCGAAAGCGAGTAGAGCCGGTAAGGGGAAGCACCAGGATTATTCTGCGAAAACCAATGTTGGAGGAGAGGACCCGTCGTAGAAAGCAGAAAAAAAGGAAGGCCAATGCCAACAAAGAGAAATCGGAAAATTAGCAAAGTGGGATTCGAATCGGCCTGCGGCTTCCAGGCAGAACCTGGCGTAATTGGAGAAGTCCAATAGAACGACAACAAAATGAGGAGGAGGACCGAAAGAATCAAGAATCCACTGTGCAAGAAGCTTTGCTTGCGCGGCGGTAGGCGCATGGCGACAAAATGGGAATAGGCATAACCGCCCAGAAGAAGAACCTGAAAAAACAACAGACAAGCGGTCCATACCGAGGGCGTGCCACCGAACCATGGGAGTATATATTTGCCGATCAGCAATTGAACCTGAAAAAGGAGAAAAGCGCCGGCAAAGATGGTTACACCGATTCGCTTATTGTAAGGAAGGGCCGCGCGTAGCTGGCTTGCTGCCGGAGGGCGACTGGGATCCTCCTGCCTTGGAACGTCGAGCAAAACAGCCTGCGATTGATCCGCCAAGTCAAATACTCCGAACGAACAGTAAAGGAACCGACAGGAGCCGGTAAGGAATCATATGCGTTGCCCGCCGCGTTTGAGATAAACCACCTTGTCGTATGTCCATAGTCGTGTAATTACGGTTAAGACACCAGTTGATTCTATACGTAACACCACTATGTGGCCTCTGGTGAACTGGCGCCGTGGCTCGATGACTACACGATTCTTGGTTCCGCCTTGTAAGAAAAAACCGATTGATAGACGATTGACGAAGACTTATGCAAAACGGAGACAGGGTATGCGCTTATGGATCCTGGTTTCGATTCTGATTATTTCCGTGGGAATAGCCTATTGGACGGTGGTGCAGCGCCATCGGCAGGCGCAGCGGTTGAGGACCTTTTACGAAGCTTATGATTCCTTCGAGCATATGCACTATACAGACGCTGAAGCGCAGCTGCGAACGATATTGCCGGACGACGAGCGAGCCGGCGGACCACGAGCAGCGCAAACAATGAACCTTCTGGCACTCGTTTACGACGCGGAGGGCCGTAAGAAGGAGGCCGAGCCCTTATTTGAGACGGCGATTCAAATCTACTCTCGAGGAGGTCCATCCTCGCGCATGGATTTCGCCAAAGCCTGTACCAATGCAGGCAAAATGTATGGGGAAGAACGCCGACTGCAAGAAGCGGAACAGAAATTGCAGCAGGCCCTAGCAGTTTACCAAAAACAGCCTGCCGAAGCAGGCGCAGAACTTGGCAGTGCTTTGCACCTTCTCGCCTTGGTGCGGGAGGGGCAAAAGCGCGATGCCGAGGCACAAACACTGCTCGAACAGGCAGTTCACATCTATGAATCGAGCCTCTCTCCGAGTGATTTGAATCTGGCCCAAGGATACCTTGACTTGGCCGCAGAATATCGGGCCGAAGGCCTGTCGAAAAATGCGCAAGAAATGGATCAAAAGGCGCTGGTCATCCAGGAACAGGTTTTCGGGAGCGGAAGCCCGGCTGCACGAAAGACGCGCGCACGCTTAGAGCAGAAATCGAACGCTGTGCCATCGGAGTTACGCTCGAATCCATAAGATGGATCCTGATGACGTGGCGGTCGCTACGCTATCTCTAGCTACGCCGAGGCACAAATTACTGAGTTGAAACCGACGTGCGAGTGACGGCTCGCACCAGCGAACGTAGCCGCTACGGGTGCTATATGGATATGCTGAATCCATTTCCTAATGGCAACTGGTAGCCGCTGTACACGATACAGTATTGTAACTGAGGAACTGTATTTGCAAGAACGAGCGACTCGGCTTAGGAGTACTGTTCCGCCCGGGATCCTTCGGCTCTTAGAAGCTTGATTTGTCACTGCTTGCCACGTGGAAACGCTGCTGTTCCGGGATTCAAGAACAAACCTTTGTGTTTCCCGACTGCTCCCACTTCCGCGTGACAATGGCGCAACATGATCTGCGTATTTTGCGTGGATAGTTCCTGGCCGAAGAAACTTCCGCCGTCTGCTGGAAGTAAGCCGACGACGTGCGATAACTCGTGCAGAAGCGCAACCACCTGTACGCCAAGCGTGCCTCCTACGTGACGATCAATCTGCAGCAGCTGGGAAGTGCTGAGCCCTGCCGGTCCTCCATCTTTCGGGACAATGCGCACAGCTGATCTGAGTTGAAAGAAAGCTCCTCTGCCGTTGATTGTGATCGTGGAGCCGACACTTGCATTCTCGATGGAACTGGCTACATAGGGCTGCTGATAGAGCCATCCCCCGGCAGCGTTCTGTATTTTCAAAGTGTATTGGGGACCGGTTTCGTCGATCGTGTAGCGCAGCGATCGGAATTTCCTCACAGCATCTGAATCGGCTTGCTCGAACCAAGTCGCGCATCGGTTGCGGCCCTCCAGAATTTCGAGCACCTCTTCGCGCGCCCGCATGATGATCAGTCCCTGCTCGCCCATCGCTTGCAATTCCTCTAGAACAGGATCTTCGTTTTCCTTTTCCCGGACGTCCGCATGCCGCGGTGAGGTGGTCGCGCTGCGATCGAACGCCAGCTCAGGGCACAGTTTGTCCAAATGGTATGCCTCGCGCGCCAACCCTGTCTCTCGTTGAGCGTTGGGAAACAATCGACGATCCCCGCACAGCCGCGGAATGACCATTGGGCGGGCCACTGATGTAGGGGAGATGATTGATAGGTCTTGAGAATACGCAGCCTTGCCGGAAATAAGCAACAACCCAAAAACAAGAAACACTACGGCACATCTCCAACGTGCGCACAGCATCGGAGCCTCCCCGAACGGACTTGTTTTTCACCATAGTCCGTCCACTGGGAGAGCTCTTCACCCAGCCGCCTTCACTGCGGCCTCGTAAACGGTCTTCTGTATAGACGAAGGAAAGCCACCAAAAGTTTGGTCCAACCTTGTGCCTCGGGGGGATACCACTACTACTTAAGAAGTGAAAGAAGGGGTGGGGAGAATTGATACATGGTCTCTCCGTAACTTACAAGGAGAACTTCTTTCACATTTGGTAGTGAAGGAAGGTAAAAGAAGTTAAAGGAAGGGTGAACGTCAACTGGTTTTAGCAAGCGCAAGAACGTGAAGCATGGACCGAATAAGGTCGAGCGGCTCGTCGTCTTTCATCTGGCCTATCGCCAGATCCGCCTTTCACCCCTATCAGCCGTCGCCCAGCCGCACTCACCCCGCCGTAACACTCAGTACTATCGACCTTTACATGTCCATACCCGATTCTGGCTGCATGAAGAAACGTGCCTCGACTGCGTATCTGAAGAAGTAGCTGACGTCGCCTGGCGGTGGAAGGAACGCATGATGGTTTATCGCAAATCTTTGGAGCTTCTGTCTCTCGTTTTGATTGTTACTGGCGTCGCTGGCGCGCAATCAGCAGGAAAGGGCATACCAGCGATAGCTAAAGCTGCGAACCGTGCCATCGTATCTATTGATGCGAAACGTCTATTGAGTCAGTCACAACATGGATTATCCGAACTGCCCGACGAGCGCGACGTGGAGAAAGCTTATCTAGTTGTGGCGTGTGCGAAGTTTGCTACCCAGATAGAAAGAGATAACCCCGCAGTTGCGCCAGAACAAGTCACCTGGCATGCCCACTACAGCGTAAAATTTAAGGGCTGCTATGTGCAGGCAAGCTCACACAACAGCATCTTAGGTCGACACACAGATATTTTATATGATGGAAAAACAAAAGAGATGTTGGCTTCTGCAATAGATATCATCCAGGTCAGGGGCGAGCACATCTATCTAGAAAGTAGTGGGATGATCTCTCATGTTGATCTCCCGCCGAACTGTCCCTCGAATAGTGAGTGCGCGTATGGGCCAGCAATAAACTTCATGGCCGAACGTACGCACGATTGGCTAGATTAAGTGAAGCGTGCAGTGACAGTAACCGCCCTACTCGTGGTCAATCTTCTCGCCGGCTCCTTTTATCATGACATGCTGAGACCGATCCGGTTCGGAGTAGCTCCGAGTATTTATATGGGGCCGTACAATCGTTTCCAGCAGTGGTACGAGCGTTGGAATTACGAGTGGGACGTGTAGGAGTCACATGCTTAAAGACATAACACATTAACGAACGTATATCCTGCTCGACCTGTAAGCGCCCTGCGTCCTTTCATTCATTCAAACAACGAATCGGCGTGAGCAACTGCCCACGCCGATCTTCTGGAAAAGAAATGAGCTTTAGAATTACGCAGCTTTGTAAGACAACCACCGACGTAATCGCCGACAAACTGCTTACCGACCCAGGGTAGCTCGTGATTCCCATCTACTCTGACCGGGTCTGTTATGTGCGCTTTCAAGGCAAGTCGGCTTGTGGGAATATCATCCGCCGAGATGGTGCCTTCTTATATAAATCATATACATCGGTGTTAAGTAATAGATTAATTACCACTGATGGGTACCGTAATGTCGCGCCGACGGAGACGCGTGGAACTGACCCGCCGAAAAAGTGAAATGATTTATTGTGAAAATGCTGACCAGCGAGCTATCTATTGGTTCCGATCATTTCAGGATGACCGGGCGATTTATTTTATAGTGGGACACAAACAACCTACTAGACGAGTCCCATGACGAGTCGGTGAGGATCACCGATTGAATTTCTGGTGCATCGAGTTATATCAGAGAAACCACATCCTTAAGACACGGGGAACTTGCCCAGGGTGCCGAGCGTAGCGGTGAGATGCTCAAAGAAAACACGCGCCGCTGCTTCACTCAAACCAAATCTCGACCTCGTAGCCGTCCAGGTCGGTGACGTAGGCGTAGGGGCAGCCAGGACAGAATTCGCCCCGCCGGAGCAGCTTGCCACCTGCACGCTCGACTTCGTCGACAGCCGCGTCGATGTCTCCGGGTGAAACAAGCCGGAAGCCGAAGTGTGGGATACCTCGTGACTCGCCGGCGCCCGACGAATGCTCGTCAAACGTGATGACATCCTGGCAGCCCGGCGTCCTGGTGTGGACCAGCCCTTCGGTCCGCCCGTATTCCTCCACACCGAAAACTTGCCCGTAAAACCGCAATGAGCGCTCAACATCTCGCACCACAAGGTTAATATGCGTTAGTCCATAGGTCCGCACCATTCTGTTTGCTCCTGTCGTTCGCCGAAACCCTCGGGCCGATTGTGAAATCATTAACATAGGTGCCGCCGTCTCGCCAGCGTTCCGTCAAATGTCTGACCACGTTTCGATTCGTCGGTTTATGTCTCGGCGATTTTGCCTGGATCACGGCGCATGCGGAAGTAGATTGGAAACGCGTCGCGCACCCAGCAATGCGGGATGCCACTATGCTCGAACTGTTGTGGCTTTACGTGAGACAAGTAAGGTGAGACAAGCTCACTAAGTGTCAAAAACATTGATAAAATGGCGGACGGGCCTGTAAGCCGGATTCCCGCAGCCCGGATTGAAATCAAACAAGTTGTATCGAATCAACAGCGGTGAACTGTCAATGATGTCAATTGTGTCACAGTTGGCAGGAATCTTGGCACGATTTGGACACGTTTCTCAGGTAATTGAGGTAGAAACGGCCTGAAACCGATTGGAAACTGACTGCAGACTGTGCGTATTAATCCTCTATCGAATTCGGCTGATCACGCGTTGATAACGTGGGAGATATTCCAGCGATAGCAGGGCGACGACGAGCCAATATCTCAGAGATTGATCTGTCCCGAATTCCGGCCATCCTCAGGCCCTGTCGCATGATGTCCGTTATCCTTAACTCTCAGATCATCCTGTTCTTACGGGCGAGCGCCCGGAATTCCGACCAGCATCAAGAAAAGTGGCAACGGCGACACGCCTGCCCAAGTATCAATGCTCTAACGCTGTGAATTACTCGATGTTTGAAACGGTTTTCAACCTCCGCGCTGCGCATAAACACCGAGTGGCGCCATTGCTTCGGGAGCGCGAACAGTTCTTGGCGCACCTCCAACATCGAGGAACGGGTCGAGTTTGCCTCAGGACTTATGCATCTCAACTGAATCAAATCATCCGGTTTCTGAAGCTGACGAGACTACGGCGTGTGAGTCCACGCGAGATTAAGAAAGCGGCGCGACATTGGGCAACCTATAGGGGCAAGTACAGACATCTCCCCGCTGGTCCGTGGTCGGAGCCCATATTCGTCTGGCTTGCCAAACGATGGTTGCGATTCCACGGAAAACTATTACTCCCCTCCCGCCCTAGATCGGCATTTGGCGACGAACTGAAACAATACGAAGAGTTCATGAGATCTGAGCGTGGATTCTCTCCCGTCACCATACATGGCCGCCTTGCAAGGACTGCTGCTTTTCTTACTTGGTATTTCAAACGAGGGCCGCGAAAGCTATCGACAATCTCCCTGAAAGATGTGGACAAATACTTTGCGATGAAGGCTAGCGGCTGGACGAATGTAACGCTAGCCGATTGTGCCGCAGTCCTGCGAGCTTTCTTCCGCTATGCGGAGTCTCGAGGATGGTGTACGGCGGGAATCGCAGGTGGCATAAAAGGGCCTCCGATTCGCACGGCATGTTTGGGTTCACGTAGTCCAAGATGGAGTGATGTTCTGCGACTGCTGCGCGCAACGAAGAGAATGAATCCCGTTGAAATACGCGCTCGAGCGATTCTGTTACTGTTTTCGTTTTACGGACTGCGCAGGAGTGAAGTCCGGCAACTCCTGTTAAGTGATTTTGACTGGCAAACGCGTACATTCACTGTGCATCGCTCCAAGCGAGGAGGACTTCAGCAGTTTCCGATCCACCGGGAACTTGCGGATGCAATCCTGAGGTACATCAAAAAGGCGCGACCACAATCCTCTTGTCGGCATCTCTTCGTGGGCTTTCACCCTCCTTACGGACCAATGCACCCAGAATCTTTATCCAAAATTGTAAATTTTAGGATGAAACGATTAGGAATCCGTTCCGACCAAATGGGCCCGCATTCCCTACGCCGAGCCTGTGCAACCAAACTGCTCAAACAAGGCGCGTCGCTGAGGGAAATCGCCGATTTTCTTGGACATCGTAACTGCCAATCGGTCGACCTTTACGCAACATTCGATAGGCAAGCTTTATACAAAATTGCTGCTCTCAATCTTTGTGGAGCTTTATGAAGTTTGCCCGCGCTGTCACAACGTATGTCGAACGGAAACGGTTATTTGGCATCTCTTTCAATGGAGGTGCGGGAATGCTGCGCGCCTTTTCTCGACACGTTGGTGATGTCTCCGTTCGTTCCATAGCCAAGGGCCAGGTACTGCACTTTCTTAGCGGCGCAAAAACGTCAAACAGAACTTGGTTGTTGAAATACAGAAGGCTAAAGGCGTTCTTTGAATACTGGATGGCGCGGAACGAGGTGTCCGAGTTGCCGATGCCGCGTTCGCGTGCTGCTCCTCCGAGAGCTTTCGCACCATACATTTACTCAGTTTCTGATCTGCGGAAATTACTGCGCTGCACAGCTTTAAGGCGGTCAGCCGCGTATCGCGAAATTGACCCCTATACTCTCCGCACGGTGCTCTTGTTTCTCTATGGATCCGGTGCGCGCATCAGCGAAGCACTAGCGATGACACAGGGCGATGTAGAGTTTAGAAATGGAACGGTCACGTTGCGCAGTCCAAATACGGGCAAAATGAGAGCGATACCTATAGGACTTAGTCTTCTTCACTCGCTGAGGGCATATTCCAACACAACTCTCCAGAGCGAGGGCGGAACTCAGAATTTCTTCGCCAGGAAAGATGGCCACGCCATAAACATACAAGCGCTCATCAGGGCCTTCCGGAGTGTTTGTTGCAAAGCTCACATTTCACGACGGGACGGTATCTGCTGCCAGCCGCGGATGAGAGATCTCCGACATACGTTTGCCGTCCATTGCTTAAATGCATGGCTTAAGGAAGGGAGGGATCTGCGCAGCATGCTTCCTGTTCTGTCGGCATATCTCGGGCATGTCCATTTGAGTTCATCAGAAACATATCTGTCTGTGACTCCGGACCGCTTTTGGAAGCAGTTGTCGCGTCTAAGTCATCGAACATTCCATCCACCAGTCATCCACCCTGGCAGCTACCCTGACCCGTTAGAAGTCGATTCAAAATCCATTTCCTTGGTTCTGGAGCCCTCCAAAGTGACACGATAAATAGTTCCGACTCCGCCGCGATCGGCTTCCAGCCAACTCTTTTCACTCGAAGCGCCCACAAACAGTGGCGAATTGTGGGCAAGCAGAAATAAGGAGTTGCGGCGTGATTATAATGATGACTTTTGGGCAAGGGCCCAATCCAAGGTTCTGGGCAACGTAACGAACCACTACTTACTATGACTTTACCAGGTTGGACTGAGAGTAGTCACCTTTACACTGAGAGAATTGGCCCATATACTTGGAGCTCACCACTTACTCGGAAGGGAAGGAGGGTCAATGGCTACCCAGCTACTTTCGGTCGAACAAGCGCGGGAGCTGGAAGTTCGCGCCGCTAAGGTCTTCCAACCGCGGACTCCGATTGCCGCCCGTGAGTTCTTCGCCGGGCGATGGAATCAAATTACCACCTTGGCTGACGCTGTCGGCCAACCGGGCCTCCACGTGGTTATTTATGGTGAGCGCGGTGTAGGAAAGACGTCGCTGGCCAATGTGGTGAAGACTCTGATTCGCGTCTTCGACGAGGACCAGGAGGAACAAAAAAGAAGACCAGAGCGATGCGTCATAAAGACGAATGCGAGCAGCGGCGATACGTTTTCATCAATCTGGCTTAAATTATTTGGTGAGATATTGTGGACCGATGACCGACCCAGTATTGGTCTTGTGGCGAACGGCAAGAAATCGGTTCAGCTCACGGAAGCGCTCGATCTGCCGAATACACTCAGCGTTGATCTCGTACGCAGGGTTATATCTCGGATTCCGGGTTCCGTTTTCATCATCGACGAGTTCGACAGAGCGGCCAAAGCGGCGTCTCGGGAATTTACCGATCTAATAAAAGCACTCTCTGATTTTGCTTTGGATTGCACTGTGGTACTGGTGGGCGTCTCATCTACCGTCGATGAGCTGGTTTCCGATCACGCGTCCATAACTCGCACTCTTGTTCAAATACTGCTGCCCCGAATGGAAGCTGGCGAACTTAAGCAAATTTTGTCCAAGGCCGAGGAGACATTATCCGTCGTTTTCGACGATGACGCGGCCAATTTGATAGTTCGGATCTCGCAAGGACTGCCCCACTACACACATCTCCTAGGGCTGCATACAGTCCGGATTGCCGCTAAGGGGCTTTCTTCTCGGATACAACGTAGCGCAGTTTTCGGAGCCCTTAAGGAGTCAGTGACACAGGCCCAGCAATCTGTAACTGAGAAGCATTTGAAAGCTACCCACAGCGCCCACAAGGATGCCTTATACCGTCAGGTCCTGCTAGCTTGCGCCTTAACCGCGGCCCGGAACCACGATGCGTTGGGTTACTTTACCCCAGGGGCAGTTGTGGATCCACTAAGCAACGTTTTGGGACGGAGTGCAGAAATTTCAACGTTCAGCAATCATTTAAGTGAATTTTGCAAAGCGGATCGTGGAGGAGTATTGGAGCGCACGGGCCAAGCTCGAGCTTATCGCTTCAGATTTAGCGATCCTTTACTCGTTCCGTTCATCTTCATGGACGCAGTTAATACTGGACTTATCGACGATCAAAAACTCGCTGGGCTGCTTGACGGCGAATTGTCATAACTCATAATGTTTAGTACCTTAGTACTTTGCATATTCAATAAAAAGACTGATAATCGGTAGCCTATGCCCAAGGATTGGGAGTGCTATTTAGCTAAATCGAAGGAATGTCTGCGTTCAGCTCACTCTGCTTCGGGTCGTGGATTGAATAATTGCGCGGCAAATCGCTCGTATTATGCAGCTTATTTGGCCGAGCTCGCCGCACTGCAAAAGCTGGCAAGTGTGCCGCTACCAGAAACGGGCTGGCGTCATCCAATGGTGGTGAAGGCTTTCAACTACCGGCTTGTGAATCAAAAAAAACTCTTCAATTCTGAAATCGTCCAGCAGGTTTCCTTATTGGAGTCGCTTAGGATCAAGGCTGATTATAAGACCGAAAATGTGACCGCCCCAGAAGGTTCAGAATGTTTTACAGTCGCTCGGAAAATCGTGCGAATTATCGAAAAAAAGTTAACTGAATGAGGAATACCAATGCGAATTGCTGAGTACAGGGGCTCGTTGAGCCAAAAGAAGCGTGATGCAGCTCACTCATTCATGGCGAAGGTGAATGAACAAGTCTCGATTCCGGGACGACCGCATGTCGTGGCCGGTCCCGAAGGTCAAGTCGTAGTCTTCTGTACTTTCGCGCGCACAGGTGCTACGGCGCGATCAGTTCGTCACATAATGTCTACGGCGAGCCAGGAAATCCTCGATTCACATGGTGTCTGGGTCGTCGGGGTTCCAGACAAAAAGCACAAGTAACATTGCTTTCTTAAACAGCCGCAGAAATATGCCTGCAAGTGTTTTTGGGCAAGCTATAAACGCGCCGTTATCGTGGCAAAACCTGGTGGATTCGCCCCGCTTCGAGAGCTGCGAATGCAGCGTTGATTATCAAGCACTTGCGGTCATCGAAACGGATAGGGTTTTGCCACGCCCTGCGAGAGCACGCCTCGCCGTTCTCGCACTCACACCGACCTTCCGTTCTATCTCACGCCAGGAGACGTTAGAGGCGCGCAGCTGAGTAATCAGTGAAGCATCCACGTCAGAGCTGGGTCGTCCGATCCGCTTCCCTCTCGCCCGTGCTGCAGCCAGTCCAGACCTCACCCTTCCCCGTATTAACTCCCGCTCGAATTCCGCAATCGAGGCGAAGATGCCGAAGACGAGGCGGCCATTCGGCGTCGAGGTGTCAACTCCCTCATGGAGGCTGACGAAATGGATGCCGAGGGCGTCGAACTCGGCGAGGGCGTTTACGAGCTGCCTGAGGGACCGGGCAAATCTGTCGTACCTGTAGACCAGCACCGTGTCGAACTTCCGCCTCTTCGCATCCACGAGGAGACGATTCAACGCAGGCCGGGACTCCTTACTCCCCGACACGCCACTGTCGATGAACTCCCCGGCGATTTCCCACTGCCGACGCGCGCAGTACGCCCGCAGTTCATCAATCTGCATCGAAGCATTCTGCTCCAACGTGGAGACGCGTCCGTAGATGGCGACTAGCATAAAGTCCTCCCGAAGATCGAAGGGCCGGAACCGTTGTGGTAGTCCCGGCCCACCCGCGAATGCCCTCAACCCCGCCTAGTTGCGCTTCGACAGGAGCCGCGCACGAACCAGGGCAGCCTGCATCTTGTTGGCAGTTCTCCAGATGGCTTCGAACACTGCAACGTCGCGGGCCTCCTGACGCGGAGTCAGCTTCTGAACCTCGGGATCAGGCAGTCCTAAACGGGAGACGCAGTCGTTGATGACTTGCCCCGACTTGTCACCCCACTTGTCGGTAACCTTGGGGTATTCGAGGTTCAGCGCGAGCAGAGCGACGGCGGCACCTTGGATTTGAGGATTCTTCTTTATTTGCATGACAACTCTCCTTCTTCTATTCGTAGTCTTAGAAGCCCCCGTAGGAAGCTTCGCCCCGAACATCGCGACGGATGCGCGGGACGCTGCTTCCTCAGGCCGCTCCGTCCCGGACGAGATGGATGTGCTTGCATTGCCGCCGTTTCGGCACGCATCGAAAAAAGAATTGCGGGCAAGAACATTGCCATCGTTTCATCCCACGCTTCCGGATATATTGAACGGTGTATTCAACCCCAGGCTTCGAGTCACTAGGGACGTAGTACGTGCGAATCCCGGAGGTGTGATGTTGTGCGGGACGTACATCAGATTGAGATGGGAGAGGTACAACAGTTGCGCGGATGTTGTGAGTGTGTCTTAGAATTGATGTAGCCATCGTTTCCTCCTAATTAGGTAACTTTGGTCAGGGGCGTGTCGGTGCTAGATACACCGTCGCGTCCCGTTCTAACTTATCCCTTACGCTTACTCATCTCCTTGCGGGCAGTTTCAACGTCCGCTTTCGACCACAGCCGTATTCTCAGCCTGCCAACTTTGACAATCGGCGGAGCAGATAGTCGCTTCTGCCGGATGGAACGTTGCAGGTTGGATTGGTGAATGCCGAGCATCTTCGCCACTTCGGTCGTTGAGTACTTCCGCATTTGATATAGACTTATATCACTATCCGAAAACATGTCAATAGGAATCAGCATTAGATCTGCAAATAAACTTTCGTGTCTGGCAATGTGATTGCGAGCGAGAGACCTATTCAAACGAACACGCCCGCGACGCTCCGGTCAGCCTTGGCCCACCGCTCACCGACCAGGTGGGAAGGTAGGGGTACCCAAGAGACCACCCCCGGCCTTCGAGAAACGAGTATGGATGTAATTAATTTTGGTGAATTTGGATTTCTTCCTTGAAGGTAGCCCAGGCGATCAGCTAGTAAGTGACCGCGTATTCATTTCGGTATCCAGGTAAACGACTGCCATTCCAGTTGGCCGGTATTGCATTTCTTGGCGTCGAACGATTTCGCTCGCATTCCGCGTCCTTCGATTCTTATCTCCGTCAGCTTATCGATCTCGAATTGCACTTCCACAGTGCACCACTTTACACTCTCTACTCCCCACGTCTTGTACTCGTACGGTAGCAGCGACCTGACCTTCCCCACCCACCTATCTCCGTCCTTCTTCAGTTCGGAGCGCATGAAAGCGGATGTCGTTTGAAGTTGGGGCGGGAGATTGATCCATTCGGTATAGATGTAATCTTCTTCAATGCGTACCTTGAAGTCGCGACCGGTGGTGAGGGAAGTCCAGACCTTTTCTCTCGGCGTTGTAGATGACGGAGACGAAGTCTTAGCAGCGCTTCCCAACGGCCTGACAGCGGAACTTACCAACAGCGGCGCAATCAACTTGCTCGGCACGGCGAAGTTTAGGTTCTCACCTGCTCCCGCCTTCCAGGTCAGGACACCGATGACCTTTCCATCCATGACCAACAGCGGCCCTCCGCTGTTTCCATGCGATGCCGGAGCGGTTGTCTGAATCCAGCTCTTCCCCTGTTCATCTGTCCTAAACCCACTCACGATGCCGTCAGAGACTGAGTTTTCTAGCCCCAGAGGGCTGCCAATCGCTAAGACACGCTGTCCGACTGAGAGACTCTCAGAATCTTCGAGACTGAGGTAAGGGAGGTTCTTCCCCTGAACCTTTATCAACGCCAGATCGTGCTCCGGATCATCTGAAATGATCCCTTCGACCGGGAAGAAGGATCCGTTGTTCAGCTTCACGACGGCGGACGATGCGTCGCGGATGACGTGGTGATTCGTTACGATTCTTCCATCGGAGGACACCAGGAACCCACTGCCTTCGAGAACCGGTTTCCCCTCGGCGTCATTCACGACGATCAAGACAACGGAGTCGATACTGGACTTAACCAGCCCGCTCATGTCTCCTGCGGATGATTGTTGTGAAGGTCGGCTGTGCGCTGACAACGCTGTCAGACAGAAAAGGGATAATGCTGCGGGACGGATAGTGTGATTCACATTCCCCCCTTCCTGCTGGCTTCGATGCCGGGGATGCTAGCACGAGGGCGGGTGTCGACAGTATATAAATCCAGTACCTAAACTATCTGAGTAAGGTCCAACAATCCCGCACAAGTTAGCTAAAAGTCGACCTACGATTCGCGAGGCGAGCGCATATCCTGTAAAATAGAAGTGGAAGTAGTTCTCCGCGGTAAGCCTCGCTGTTTCCGCTGACGAAATAAGTGCGCGACACGCAATCAGTCTCTCCTTGCAGATGATTCGCAAGAAATCATCGGTGAACTGTACCGAGTCCCGCGTTTCCTGCCGATGAAATGAAGCACCCTTTAGGCGCGCGGGCTGTTGTTGAACGGAGCCTGAGATTCCACACAGAAAGTTGGCAGATATGAAGCGCCGTGACAGGGCAGCAGCGTTAGTTGTCGTCTATGTCGTTGTAGTCTGTACATTTTTTGGCGCTGTAGTTGCCGGGCTTTCCGCCAAAGAACTGGCAATGCTTGGTCCAGTGTTTAACTCTGAAGAAATCGGAGTAAGTAAGTTTGCTGTACAAGACGAAAAATACCCTCCCGTCCTTAAAGTCTTGAAACTCGGACTGAGTGAACGTGTAGGATACGGGGCTGTCTGCGGGGGTATTAGGGAACAGAACCCCACTGGAAATACTAGAAATCTGTCCAGTTCCATCAAGTTTAGGTTGTTCGCCATTCTTTACTACTTCTATGAAAAAGTCGGCATTGAAAGACTTAGCGGGAGTCTTCCCGGAATTGAAGGCATGAGTAAGAAGGGTGAAAGAGGGAGAGGAGAATTGGACTGGCTCAACGAAAAGCCTTACCCATGGTCGCTCGTCAGTTTTGAGAGCTCTGTATTGCAGGGAAGCGATCCAACACAATCCAAGAGTGAGTATGCTGTAGATCGCGACGAAAATGACATTTACAAAAGTCATCTTCTCTATAGGAAGGTAATCTCGCCAAAATTTCTTCTTGGCTTGCTGTGTATCTGCTTGGTTCCCATGTGTGTCCATAGGAGTCTCCGATCTCGCGGGAGTTTTGGATGGGTTGTGCTTGCGTTTCTTTCGGCTCACGTGGGTGCGTATCTTTTAGGTTTCTATGCCCTGTTAGGACTCTAAGCGCGTGGCCGCGAGGCTATAATACAATTACGTGCCTAGCAAGTTACTGGATGGGAAGGAATGCTGCAATTCTTCTGTGTTGGGTACTGTCATGATCTCCTCCGACAGACCACCCCAAAATCAAGAGTTTGACCAGGCGACCACCTAGTTCTCTTCTGTAGCTCGCGTGCTTTTTCATCCAATTGAATCGAAAACAAAAAATCGTGTGTGCTGCCCTTGCCGTTACAGGGCTGTTAGTTGTTATCTACGTCGTTGTAGTCAGCACAAGCTTTGGGAGCCATCGTAACGTTTTTTGGGGACAGCAGGGCCAGCGAGCAGAACTTAAACCAGTGCTTGACTCCGAATACATCCTTGTATTCGATTCGACCGTAAGTAGCCATGTAGGACTTGCCCGCCAGAAGTTCTTGGTATTCCAAATCCGAAAGTGGCTTAGTTCTAAACTCCTTAGTTTCGGGCACAAATTCGAGTGGCTGCACCGCAATTTGATGAGCAGCGTTCGGCAGAATAGCTCCTCCAACATCGGTGGTGCGGGCAACAACGTAGCTAAAGCTGGGAGCTTTACTCATACTTACGTTTTCTACGACAATCTCTGTAACTACTCGCTTGGCGGGAGTTTTCCCCGTGTTGGTGATGGTAATAGGAATCGTAACCAATACTTCTTTCGACTCCACAGTTTTTTTAGCGAAATCAGTATTGCCAGAAGAGATAGTCATCCAAGCCCGTTGATCTTGCCGCATTTGCCGTTGAATGGCTTTAACGCTTTCCTGCGCGGCATTCGCTTGCGTCTGAGCGATTTTAAGTTGCGCACGAGTATTCCGTTCGGTTTCGATAGCTCCGACAACGGCAGACTCAGATTGGCTGGCCAGTATTTGGTTATTCCAAGTCGCTTGCCAGATTTGTCCGTATACGAACGCGGCGGCTATAGCGGCAACTCCGATAGCCCAGATAGTAAAACTAGCCTGTCTTTTTCCCAATTTAAGAGTCTCTCTAGCCAAACGAAGAGTTTCTTGTTCGAAGGGTTTAAGCTCATCGTCTCCGATGATTTCTACAAGAAACTTTCGGGGCTGCTTTGGCTTGGAGCCGGGATCGTCATTAGTTGGTTTGCCACCAGTATTGTCAATGGAAGATGGCCGACTAGGGGACGTGACACCACCAGAGGGCTGCTCGGGGTTTTGCTTACTTTGGTTGCTGGAATTTTCTTCTATCATGGGCTGCTCACTTTAGGTGTTCTGAGTTAGGACTGTCCCTTTCTCACAACTTTGGTTGTCATATGAAAATTCACCCTAGCGCTGTAAGGTTAAAACTCCAAGAACGCGTGTCAGACTTGATCGTGTCGTTAGCTTCGTTGGCGAGTGCTCTTCTTGACAGGCTTTGGCGACCCCGAAATGACACGCTCGCTGAAGTATTTCATTCCTGGTTAGACCGCTATCCGTTAGTGCGTGAACTATTATTGGAAGTCCGCAGCTTTTTTCATCGCATTCAAATGCTATGCAAAGAACGCGTGTGGAATGAGGGAGTGTACGTCGGACCGGCCTTTGAATTTGAACCCGATGCGAGCGGATTTCTTCCATCGTGCGCGGAAACAGAGCGCCGCAATCTAGGCATAGAAAAGTTAGAATCCAAGTATCCTTGGGCTTGCTCGACAGACATGGTGCTTTTTTTATCCGGGTTTGAGACCGCAGGTGAAATACCTTCTTGCATTTTGGACAGCGAATTTGAAGAAAGCTTTGTCTCAATTGATTAGCGTCGCGACCGCGAAGTTTAGCGCACCTGCCGCCTTCAGGTTAACGAGTTTCGAACGTCCAGATTGGGTGACCGTCCCTGACGCGGGACCTGCTCTCATCAGCGCGGAACGACTCCAGTCCTTGCTCGGATCGAACTGCCCCGACAACCCCGCTCAATTCGCCTTTAGAAATTCCGCTTCATCGTACACATTCCTAGAGAGTTAGGTGCGCTTTCTGACCCTCAAAAGACGATTTCGTACGAGATCCCGCGATTTGACTCTAAAGTACTACACGGATTAGACTTATGCTGCCTGCAGGGGCGCGTTTTCCTTGAAGGAAGTCGAGATGGAGGAAAAGGGGTACTATTTTACGGCGTCCGGAGGCTAGTACCCTCCCCCTTTATCGCAATCAGCAGCATCACGAAGTGCTCTCACGTGGAAAACGCGGATTTCCGTCGAGTCTCCTACCCCCGTTAATACGATATGAAATTTGGCCTCCGGCGAATGGCGGGACGGCCAAAACGAAGTAATAGTACTAAGTCAATCTAAAGGAATTACAGGAGGGGGTCTGGACCCTTTGGACAGGCGATAAGCGCCTCCCACTTCAATAGGATACAGCCAGCTTCCCTCAAAAAGCCATGAGACTCAGAGTGGGCCTTTCAGCATATGATTTTTGGACCCCTTCCTTGCTCCGAACTCGGACCCTTCCTTCGAGAACTATTCCGTTATTCAAAGGTCCTCTTGGCAGGAACCTATCGCGCTAGCTGTAAGTCGGTGCTTGGACAGGATCCTCGTCGCGAAACAGGCGATGACACACCTCGGCCAACTCGACCCTGGGACCGACTTCTTCAATCGGGAATTAACGCGCCGCGAGGACTCCTGTCCAGCAAAAATGCTCCCCAGACGTGGCTCGCCTCTATCTAAGCAAGGAGATATCTCTATGCCGACACGCTGGGAAGCACTCGAAGACTATGCAGCCTAAGATTTCACTCAATATCGTGGGATTGGTCTAATAGGATTACAACGGGAATAATCTAGCCTACCGCACTTCTATTTCCTTGACAGTTATCATTTCTTAAGATTGTGCCTTTCTAGTTAACCCCCTCTCTCGAAAAGGCCCATTTTTAGCGGGTTTTTGACGCATGAGCCCCAGAGGCGACTGCCGTCGAGGCGATTTTTAGGCCTGGCGTATTTGCATCACCCCCTGGGGGCTGAGATATTCTGGAAGTGTCAGGGCGTGATGTGGTGTTTAGTTAAGTAGCTTGGGAGGAAGAGGAATGATGACACAAGAGATGATTAGAGCGGATCGACCAATCGCAGTTTCCGTCGGACGTGCAGCGACGCTCGTTGGCGTCTCCCGATCGACAATCCGATCATTCGCAAAAACGGGCCGACTTCGCGTTGCGCGGTTAGGGCGGCGAGTTATCGTGCCCCTGAACGCACTCGAACAGCTCGTCCGGGAGTCAATCACGCAATAAAAATAAAACGGACCGAAAGGACTCCCATCCCTTCGGTCCGGTACAACAGGAGAATAATCTTGAGAACCTCATCTTTACATACCTACACTTCCGCTGTCAACTGCAAACCCACCGGCGCGAGAACGCTGGCCTACTTCAAAAATCGCAAGCGCGACGCGAATCGCTTTGGAAATTGGCATAGAGACCCCGCCAGCGACAGCCTGATCTTCAACGGCGGATGGTACGTCGATCTCGGCGATCTGAAGAACGGCGCCGATGCGTTCAACGCGATGGCGGATTTCGCAAAGTTCTCGACGACCGCCGAGGACATCGCTGATTTGGGTCGAGCCCTTCGGAAGGCCATACCGGGCGTGCTCTCGTGAGCGTCCCGATCTCGCGGGTGGAGAGGAAAGTCGCCTGCACGTACTGCGGAACGAAGCGATTAACCTTCCTTACGGCCATTCCGCAAGATGCATGTGACACCTGCTTTCACCACAAGGCTCGCCCTAGCGACTACACCCCATCCTGCCCTCTCTGCATCGTTGCGAAGTGGAGAGCCCGCTTCGAAGCAGTTCAAATCCTCTGTTTTCAACTTCTCCATTCAGGAGCCCCCGAATGACCCCCTCCCCTCACGCTGTCAAATGTGGAAACAATCGCTCCGTTGAAAAAAATGCAGTTCCGAATTCTTCCCGCGAGTGCCCTGGTTGTCATTACGCGCGCTTTCCAAACACCGCCCGATGTTCGAATTTTGAATGCCCCCACTACCACCGCCAAGGCGCGATGACTAGCGATCAACTCTTAAGGGAGTACGAACCCCCGGCGCTGTTCCACGGCAGGCGTTGGGGCTCGTGGACGTTCGACCTTGAACGCCTGTGTCTCGTTCACGACGCGGAGCCCGTCACTCGCAGAGAAGGCTACCTCGATGAGTATGTGGCATTTCTCGGCGACTACGAAGTCGATGTCGAACTGATTCGCCAAAGCAGTCAGGTGCTCGACTGGATTTTCCAGATTCGCGGGAAGGGCTGGGCCACGTCGCGGGTAATGAGGGATCTAATCGAAGCATTCGATGACATCCTCAAGCCCCAGGCGAATTTATGCGGCAATGGCTTCAACAAGGTTATCCAAAACCCGAAGGCTTTCCTCAAGCACCGGATCGCAACCGTGGGCAAAGACGGCCCGCTGAAGGATGCGGCAGGCGGGGCGCTGCGATGACTTCTGCCGAAATCGTCGCTCCCAACGTTCGGTACTTCTCTGGAAAATCGGATTCCTTCATTCAATTCGGCTCCAAGTGGCAACGTATGACTCCCGAAGATGAGGCGCGTTTTCACACGGGTTACGACAGGCAGACCCACGAGCCGAACGTTGGGATCTACATTGTCCGCCGCCAGAACGGTCTCCTCCGAATCGGCTTCGACCTCGGGAAGATCAACGCGAATCTGCGGCCCTCGACCATCGAACGTCTCGAAGCCCGCTGGAGGCAGGAGGCATCTACGACGCTCTCCAAGTCACTCCTCCGGAGCGCTCTCCGTCGCGTTCATGTCGCGAAATCGTTCGTACGATTCGAGATCGCTGCCGAGAGGATTGAGGATTGGAAAACGGAACTCGAAGCCGTGTTGTCCAACGCGGACTCCTACGAACACATCGACCGAAGGATCGAAGCCAATGTCTGAGACATTCCACACCTCCGACTACGGACAAGCTGCCTTCCTCCTCGCGCGGGGTTTCGCCGTCGACCACATAGAACCGAACGGGAATGAGGTCATTTTCCACTTCCCCTCGTCCCCCTCACTCCTCACAGCAATATCCGACTACAGCAGCAACGCGCCTATCGCCTGCCGGGATTTCTTCCACTCCCTACGCAAGACGAAGGCGCTCATACGGGAGAATACGAATGATCGCACCAAACGCCAGCCCCGCACTTAGCCTCGCACCACCCGCTTTACCCGTCGATTCCGCCACGGTCGCGGAACAAGTCTCCGAACTGCGCGTGAGTTTCCAGTTAGAGAACGGAAAACTTGTCGAGACAGTTGTCAGTCCAGCTGGATTCTTCAGTTTTTGGAGACAAGGGCATGATCAGCCCGAGAATTCCATCAAGTGGGGAGACAAAACGTTCGAGCCACACATCGGGCTAAAAACGTTTTGGAGAGAGAAGGTTGTCCGATTTCCTTGCTCTCCCACGAATTATGGAACCACCATTCAGCTCCTGGGTGAAATGAATCAGTTTGTTCGTCGGTACGCGGATCTGCCCGAAGATTGGCTGGATATCACTTGCCTCTACATACTCATGACCTGGGTGTACAACCGCTTCACTGCGGTCCCCTACCTCCGGTTCCTAGGTGAACCCGGAACCGGCAAAACCCGCCTTCTTCAGGTCTGCTCCTCCATCAGTTACAAAGGCACCATCGTAAGCGGCAACATTACGGGCCCGGCGCTCTTTCGCACCATCGACCTCGTCCGAGGCACGATGGCCGTCGATGAAGCGGATTTCAAAAATTCCGCCGAATGGTCAGAAATCATAAAAGTGCTGAACAACGGCTACACTGACGGCACACCGGTCATTCGCTGCAACAAGAACACTTTCGATCCTGAATGTTTCCATGTGTTCGGCCCGAAAATTATCAGCACGCGCAATCGATTCGAAGACGAGGCGACCGAAACACGGTGCCTAACTTTGGAGACAAAAGAGCAGAAGGTCTCGCCTCACATTCCACTCCAACTGCCTCTTACCTTCGATCAAGAAGCTCTTGCTCTCAGAAACAAATTGCTGAAATGGCGATTCGACAATTTTGACCGCGTCATTGTGAAGGAAGAGGGATTGCGAGATTTGTTCGCTCGCTCTGGCCAAATCGGGGCCAGCCTTGCAGCAGTAGCTCCTGATGAGTTCTGGCTGAAAAAGCTAATTGATTTTCTGCAGCGTCTCGACGAAGGCAGGAATGAGGAGAGTCCGAAGGGGATGGTTCAACGTGCTCTAAAGGCGATGTCCTCCGGTGCCAAGACCTCCGCTAAGGTCGGGGAAGTCGCGGAGATGGTGAACTCTGAACGAAAAGGGTTGGGACTAGATCTTCTGAGTGACAGGAAAGTGGGTGGGATCTTGAGATCGCTGTCATTCGCCCCGAAGCGGACAAACCAGGGCTACGTTATCGCCCTGACGCCCCCGTGAACGTCGTGAGTGAACATGTGAACGTTGGGCCGGGATGACGGTGCACTTGTGAACGTGCGGGAGACAATACTAGTAAGGCATAGAAAAGAAAGAACATACCGGTCTTAGGCGTATCGCTCGGGAGACCTCAGTCCACCTAGCAACGTTCACAATGTTCACTACGTTCACCCGGCGCGGAATGCCCAGATCATCCACCGCCCCCGGGCAGCACGACCGGATTCACGTACGACCTCTCAGCGTTCGCGCCAGACGAACTGAGAGCTTGCAGTTAGGAACCATCTGTCCCCCACCGCAGCGTCGCGTTCCCTGTTTGGGCGGGATAAGTAAAGGAACAATGTTCAACTCACACGAGGGCGTAGTCCGGCCCTCCGAAGAAGCGACGGGACAAATCTGTGCGGGCCCGGCAGTCGAGCCGAAGTATTTCAGCATCTCGGACCTTGCTGATCGCTGGAGATGCTCCAGAGGAACTGTGTACAACGTAATCCGAGGTGAACGCGTGTTAGACTTCGCCGCATCAGGTTGCAAGGGCAGGAAGCTCGTCCCTGCGGCAGTCGTCCATCGGATCGAACAGCGTAGGATGAAGGTGTTCCGATGAAGCTAGAGGTCATCCATCGGGGGAAGAGATTCCGCATCGCTGGCTACGTGATGGGGAGACGTCTGCGGCTCTCCCTCGGGACTGCCAGCCACATCACAGCCGACACATGGAAGAACAAAATAGAACGTGCTCTGCAGGCTGGGGCGGACTCCCCACTCTGGCCTGAGCTGAAGAGATTCCTCCCGCCGCAGACGTTCCGCGCTCTTGCGGAGATTGTTGGCTACGAAGAACTGGCGGTGCCTGCGCTGCCGACCTGGGAGCATCTTCAGACCGCCTTCTCCGCAGAGATGCAGCAACGGGTCGTGTTGGGCAAACTCGCCCCATCCACACGCGAAAGGTACCAACAAACACTTCGTGCATTCTCAGCCTTCCTCGCGGAGACCGGAATCGTAGAACTCCAATCCATGAACCGCGCCTTCATCGAGCGATTCAAAGTCTGGCGTCTCGGGAAGATCCGCGAGAAGAAATTCTCCCGTGGCGGACGCGGCCTGGCCCTCGATGTGGCGATCCTCCATCGTGTCTTCTCCTTCGCGATCGAGACGGAGATGGTCGTGAAGAATCCTGTCCGGCTGGATGGACGCCCAGGTGACAACCCCGAGGGTGGTGCGCAGCCGTTCACCGGGGAGGAGCTTCGTAAGCTACGTGAGGCTGCAGGAGAAGACCTCCTGACATTCCAACTCTTCCGATGGACCGGTCTGAGACGATCCGACGCAATTGCCCTGACGTGGGGAGAGATCGACTGGCAAGCGGCGGAGATCAACCGACTGACGCAGAAACGGAAGAAGCGCGTGCTGCTGCCCATCCCCCAGGAGTTGCTCTTCGCGCTGGAGGCTGAGCGGGACAGGAGGAAGCCTGGTCTAGAGGAGCCGGTGCTTCTGCATCCAGCGACACACGACCCGTTGACCGTGAAACGCGTCTACGAGCGCATGAAGGCCCTAGGGCGACGGGCTGGGGTAGCCAACGTCCATCCCCACAGATTCAGGGATACGTTCGCAGTGGACATGCTGGCGAAGGGTGCGTCCCCTTATGACGTGGCGAAGCTCCTGGGAGACACCGTCAGCACAATTGAGAAACACTACGCCCCGTTCGTAAAGGAACTCCGCGACCGCGCCCGAAGGTTCATGGAAAATGGCGAAGGTCTGGAGAAGACTTCTGGCACGTTTTGGGCACAGTCGACGTCGACTCCGAAGCGAACGCAATGAAAACAAAATACATTATGGCGGACGGGCCTGTAAGCCGGATTCTGTGCATCGCGCGATTCTAAAATGAATCGTGCGATACGGAGATCATTCCTCTAGGTCACGGCTCGCGCCGTGACTCCAGCAGCCTACCCGAGGGTTCTCATCGACGATGGCTTGCGCCGTCGAGGATGGAGGGCGTTCATTTTCATGAACACTGACTCAGTGAGCCGGGCCAGCTCTCCCCTCCTATTTGGCCTTGCACCACGCGGGGTTTTCCGTGCCCCCGATGTTGCCACCGGGGCGGTGGGCTCTTACCCCACCTTTTCACCCTTACCAAACGATGCGAGCAGTTCGAAGACGTCTCGCAGGTTTCCCTGCGCGATGCCACCGTGCTACGCACAGCCGGCGGTTTATTTTCTGTGGCACTATCCGTGACGGCATTCGCAAGCGCAGCCTTGCGGCCGAGCTTTGCAAGATCGTCCCCTGGCGTTACCAGGCGCGTTGCCCTATCCGTAGTTCTGATAAAACGCAAGCGTTTTACCATGCCTCAGGACGGTGTCCGGACTTTCCTCCCGCTGCTGCGCCTTGCGGCTCAGCAGCCAGCGATCACCCGGCCCGCCCGCCACTTCTAATTATATCCCGACAATGAAAGAAACGCGTCAGAAACCACGCCGTGACAATCACTTAAGTCGAGAGAGCTTTTCGAATTCGGCTTCGGTGAGGACGGTAATACCGAGAGACTTAGCTTTCTCAAGTTTGGATCCGGGGTCGGCGCCGGCGACGACGTAATCCGTTTTCTTGCTCACTGAGCTCGAGATTTTGCCGCCGTGCTGGCGGACGAGTTCGCCAGCATCTTCGCGGCTGCGGTTTGAAAGACTTCCGGTGAAGACAAACGACTTGCCTGCGAATTTCTGACTTTTTAGCTCGCGTTTCTCGCCGGCGGGATGGACGCCGAATTTGGATAACTTTTTGACGAGCTGGCGATTCGCTGGCTCGGAAAAGAATTCCTCGATGGCAGTTGCTACTTTAGGGCCGACTTCGGCGACTTCAAGGAGTTGTTCTCGTTTGGCAGAGGCCACTTCTTCCAGCGAAGAAAAATGTCCAGCAAGGAGTTGGCCGGTTCGTTCGCCCACGAAGCGGATTCCCAGCGCGAAGATGAGACGCGCAAGACTGTTTTTCTTGCTGGCTGCAATCTCATCAAGCAGATTCCGCGCCGACTTTTCCGCCATGCGCTCGAGGCCTGCCATTTGATCGAGCTTCAGGGTATAAAGATCAGCGACATCGTGGACTAGGTTCTTTTCGACCAACTGCTCGACGATTTTGTCACCCAGGCCATCGATATTCATGGCGTGACGCCCTGCAAAATGAAGGAGAGATTCCTTACGCTTCGCCGGGCAGGCGGCATTCACGCAACGGTAAGCGACTTCGTCGTCAGCTTTGTGAATGGCGCTGCCACACTCTGGACAATTCCTAGGCATACGAAAAGGCTTGCGTCCCTCGGCTTGCTTCACAACTTTGAGAATATGCGGAATCACTTCGCCGGCGCGCTCGATAAGCACGGTGTCACCAATTTGCACGTCAAGGCGCTCGACTTCGTCCAGGTTATGGAGTGTGGAACGGCTGACCGTGACGCCGCCAACCTGCACTGGCTCAAGGATAGCTACAGGAGTGAGCGCTCCCGTGCGACCCACTTGCACCCGAATATCATTAACGACTGTAGTTTCCTGCCGCGCCGGATATTTGTAAGCGATGGCCCATCGCGGAGCTTTGGAGGTGTAACCCAATTCATGCTGCACGGAGAGAGAGTTCACTTTGACGACCACACCGTCGATTTCGTATGGCAGCTTTTCGCGCTTCCCTTCCCAGGCGTCGCAGTAAGCAAGCACTTCCTCTATTCCATCGCAAAGGCGCCAATCCTCCGAGGTGCGGAAGTGCAATTGCTTCAGTAATTGCAAAGATTGAGAATGCGTAGTGATGGGCACCTTGGCGTCTGCCCGAAGGTAATAAGCAAAAAACTCCAGACGCCGTGCCGCAGTAATGGAAGGATCGAGCGCACGGACAGCGCCCGCGGCTGCGTTCCGGGGATTAGCGAAAATTTTGTCGCCAGTTTCCTCTTGTTGACGGTTGAGGGCTTCGAAGGACTTGCGGGGCATCATGATTTCACCACGCACTTCAAAATCCTCGGGCAGCTTCGACTTTTTGAGGACTGCCGGATCGACCCGCAATGGAACAGAGCGAATTGTCTTCACATTCGGCGTAACGTCTTCGCCAGTTGTGCCGTCACCACGAGTGACGGCGCGGGCAAGAACACAATTTCTGTATTGAAGAGAAATACTAAGGCCATCGAATTTGTGCTCCGCGATGTATTCAATTTTGGGGTGGCCGCTGCTCTCGCGTACCCGTCGGTCGAAATCGCGAAGCGCATCGTAAGAAAAAGCATTATCGAGACTGAGCACGGGGCGGGAGTGCTGCACAGTTTGAAACCCGTCACGCGCGGTACCTCCGACACGAACCGTTGGAGAATCAGGCGTGACAAGTTCCGGATGCGCCGCTTCCAAGCTTGTAAGACGATTCATCAGCCGATCATAGGAGGCGTCAGAAATCTCCGGATCGTCAATAACGTAGTAGCGGTATTCGTGATAACGAAGTTGCTCGCGAAGATCTTCGATTTCATTTTTAACAGCAGCGCCAGCCTTGGCCATGAAATCCTCGGAATATGAGTAGCGGCAATTCGTCTAACATTATATAGAATGAAATGGTTACGCTACTCATAAGGCCTTCATGACAGGTGAGATGCAGAATGCGTTGCTAATTCACAACCCCCACGCCGGAGCTGGGGGTAAGGCTCGGCGTCGCAAACTCGATGAAGTACGTAAGATTTTTGCCGCCAGCGGGATTGACGCGGAACTTGCGGAAACGACTGGCCCGGGCCACGCAACTGAAATCGCAAAGCGTGCCATCATGCAACGCCGCCAGTTGGTAATCGCTTGCGGGGGCGACGGCACACTCAACGAAGTGGTCAACGGACTGGCGGGGCAGGAGAACGGACATCACGTCCCGATGGCGCTTCTTCCGGGGGGAACTGCGAACATTCTTGCAAAGGAACTGGGAATCCCCTGGGATCTTCTGAGTGCGGCGCGAATGCTCGCGCATGGTGAAGTAAAGTACGTCGCGTTGGGTTTGGCTACGCCCCTCGAGCAACCGGAGAAAAAGAAGTATTTTCTGAGCGTCGCGGGCGCAGGGCCCGACGGCATGATTGTTTATTCACTTGACCTGGACCTTAAGGCCCGGTTGGGGATTCTGGCGTACTGGTGGCAGGGTCTAAGCCAGGTGTTTCGCTACCAGTTTCAGCATTTTCGCGTGGAAACCGCCGAGTATAAGGTCGATGCTTCGCTTGTTATTGTTGGCCGGACCAAACACTTTGGTGGGCCTTTCAAAATCACTACGAACGCAGACCTGTACGAAGACCAGTTCGAAGTGATGACACTAACGAGCCAGAGCGGATTTCGTTATCTAAGTTATCTACCGACCCTGTGGATGGGAAAATTGCGCGGAAAAGAAGGTATTCATTTTTGCAAGACCAACACAATCGTTTGTGAACCACTGGATCAGAATCCTATATATGCGCACGTGGATGGCGAGACACTGGCGCGTTTGCCTGTGGAATTCAAAATCGTCCCGCGAGCGCTGAAATTGGTAGTGCCTGCGAAGCCCCAAGGTCATTTAGAGCGGAACGGTCGTTAAAGCGGAGCAGTCATTAGAGCCGAACCTCCGCCTAACATTTTCGATGGACATCACTACTCACGCGCTGGCGTCGCTTGCTTTAGCGCGGACTGTATTGCATCGCGCACCGCGTTTGTCGTGGTTGGTGGTGGTCGCGGCGGGCGTTGTTGCCGACGCGGATGTATGCAGTGTTTTTTTTGGGCCATCGGCGTATCTCCTGTGGCACCGGACGTACACTCATTCGATTCTGGCGAGCATTCTGTGGGCTGCTTTTTTTGGCCTGTGTTACCGAGCCTTGGCACCGCAAAACCAGAACAATAAATTTGGTTACCTAACCGTTGGCGTGACGGCTCTGTTCGCACAGTGGCTGCATCTGGCGATGGATACATGCCAATGGGAAGGTGTCCAGTTGTTGTGGCCTTTCCGTACCACAAGAATGGCCGACGATTGGCTGGCCAGCGTCGACCTATGGATTATCGTGATTCTTGCTGTAGCGCTCGTGCTTCCTGAACTATTGCATCTTGTGAGCGGCGAAATCGGTGCGGTGGACAAAGGACCACGTGGACGGACGGCAGCTATCGCAGGGCTTACACTGCTCTGCGCTTATGTTGGCGTACGCGCGATTTTGCATTCAAGCGCGGTGGCGCTGCTGCAGTCTCGTGCCTATAGCGGCGAACCGACAAGGCGCGTCGCGGCGTTTCCGGAGTCCGCATCGCTCACAACCTGGCACGGTATCGTGGAGACTGAGAGCACGCTGCACGTGCTGACGGTGAAGGTTGGATCCGGCGGAGTCTCTGATTCGCAGACTGCTCTGAAGTTTTTCAAGCCGGAGCCCACGCCGATATTGGAGACGGCCCAAAATACACAAATAGCGAAAGACTTTCTGCGGATCGCGCGCTTCCCTAAAGCAACCGTGGTGAAGATAGGTGCGGGCTACGAAGTGGAGTTATTAGACCTGCGTTATAAGGCACTCGGTGAAACTCGCCATGAAATCGTGGCGACTATTGATCTCGACGCAACAGGCAAGGTTGCGTCGCAGAACTTGATTTGGGCGGAGGACCAGAAGAGGTGAGACGTTTGTTTACGTCTGCGATGGCTCGGTTGGCCGATTGCGTACAATCAGACGGGAAAGTCCATAGCTGACGGCGACGAGCAAGGCTGCCGCAACACCAACTTGAACCTTGTGCTGTGCCAAGTAAGGTAAAGCATTGGGGCCAAAACGGACCGCGAGATACCCTACGCCAAAGTACCGAAACAGTCGGGCCAACACAATCGCCGCAGAAAAGCTGAAAAGCGGTAGTTCGAAGACACCGGCGGCGAATACAAATATTTTAAAGGGCGTGGGCGGCGGTAACAACGCTGCCAGGAGCATGCCGCCAAACCCATTACGCTGCACCCAATGACGTATGACTGCTCCGCGAGTCCCCGCCCTGCGGTGAAAAAATGCTTCACCACCTCGGCGAGCAATCCAAAACAGCACAACGCATCCCAGGCTGGAACCCAATGTGGCCATGCTTGCATAAAGCGGCATCCTCGAGGGTTGCAGAATCGACAGTTGGATCAGCAAGAGATCGTTGATGACGGGAAACGTCAGAACTGACGAATCAAGAAAAGAAATCAGAAAAAGTCCAGGAGCGCCAAGTCCGCCGGCAAACGCGACGATCTTCTCTTTCCAGCCGCTAAGACGCAAGCGAATCTCCTTACGGTTGATAGCCTCGATAAGACACGACGCCTATTCCAAAAATCGGCGACCAGTGTAGCAGACGGCCAGGCAAACTTTAGAGCAAGGTCTGGATGGCTTCCAAAATGACATCGTAGACGTGATGCAATTCATGAGGCGCGATAGCGTAAGGCGGGAGCACGTAGACAACGTTACCCAGAGGGCGGAGCAGTACTTCACGATCGAGGAAAAAGCGATGAAGCTTCGGCCGAAGGTCCGATAAATAACCTGCATCCTCTGTGCGAAGCTCAATGGCTCCTATCGTTCCGATCTGACGGGTGTCGCCGACTTGATGGAGTGCACGGAATTGCGCGAGGCGCTCCGCGTTAATCTTCGCGATAGTAGAGATGTGATGGAAAACGGGTTCATCGTCGAAAATTTGCAGGCTGGCATTCGCCGCGGCGCAGGCCAGAGCGTTCCCGGTATAGGAGTGGCCGTGATAAAAAGTGTGCATCCTGTCTTCGCTGCGAAATGCGGCTTCGATTCTATCGGTGCATAGTGTCGCACCCATGGGAAGGAAACCGCCAGTAATGCCTTTCGAAAGACACATTAGATCCGGCACTATTCCGGCGAGATCACAGGCAAACATTTTTCCAGTGCGGCCAAATCCTGTAAGTACTTCGTCGGCGATTAAGAGGACATCGTGGCGGGTGCAGAGCTCGCGAATCTTCTGCAGGAATTCGACCGGATGGATGATCATGCCGCCCGCGCCTTGGAGCAATGGCTCGGCGATGATGGCCGCTATGTGTTCATGACGTTCCATGAGGAGCGATTCCAATTGCTGGAGGCACTCGATGTGGCAGGACTCGCGCTTTAATCCCACGGGACAGCGATAGCAGTACGCAGAATTCACCCGATGGACCGGATAGCGCATCGATCGAAAGGGTGCGGTGAAAGGTGAGTCATCGCTGACGGACATCGCGCCAGCAGTGTCACCGTGATATCCGTGGGCCAGCGCCACGACTTCGCGTTTTTCGGAGCGGCCCAAGTTACTGAAATATTGCACAGCTAGCTTCAGAGCCACTTCGACAGCAGTGGAACCGTCATCAGAGAAAAACAAATGAGTAAGATCCGGGCTCAACCATTTCCGTAGCCGCGTCACGAATTCTTCAGCCGCATCATGCGTGAACCCGGCGAGAATAACGTGCTCCAACTTGCGGGCTTGGTCTGCGATACTGGCAGCAATGCGCGGGTTGGCGTGCCCATGCAGGTTCACCCACCACGAGGACACTGCATCGAGAATGCGACGCCCGTCAGCGGTGTATATATAAACTCCCTCGGCACGCACCACCCGCAGAGGCGATGGATCGAGCGTGGCATTTGTGAAGGGATGCCAGATACGAAGCAAGGGTGTCATCGCACGCAACTACTGCGCAAAAGCGGCGCGGTCGAAGTGATTCATGAAAACCTGGATAAGCGAAGTGCGGTGCACATTTGGCAGGCGTGGAATTTCGCCAATGACTCTTACGTGTCCGTAGCGCTCAATGGCTTCGCGGTTTTCGCGATTCTGATCGCCAATGAGCACGACTCCGTGGACTGGGAGTTCTGCCGCATGCACTGCGGCAAGCGTCAGTAGCGTGTGATTGATAGTGCCCAAACTGCTACGCGCGGCCAGAATTACAGGCAGCTTAAACTTCGCCATCATGTCCAGCATAAATTGCTTTTGATTAATGGGCACCAGCACACCACCGGCACCCTCCACAATTAGCCAGTCGTTGACCAAGGTAGTAGGCAAGCTAATGCGGGCGAGATCGATTTCGACGCCGGCCCAACGCGCAGCCAGGTCGGGAGAAACTGGCGGAACAAATTTATATACTTCATCGATGGTGCGATCAGTGCCGATTCCGGCGAGGCGCATGACGGTTGCACGGTCGGAGCCTTCGAGAGTGCCTGTCTGAATGGGCTTCCAATATACGGCATCGAGCGCCGCACACAGCAACGCCGAGAGTGTGGTTTTACCTACACCTGTATCCGTGCCGGTGACAAAAAAGTGATGCCTCATGCACGCTCCGCGACAGCCAAATGGTGATGTTGGGCACGCCAAGCATTCAAAGACTCTTCGAGACGAGCAAGTTCGCGCGGAGCGATAGTGCAGGTGAGCGAAAAACGCAGTCGTGCCGCGCCCTTCGGTACCGTGGGAGGTCGAATGGCACGCACAGCGAAACCTTCGTGCCGGAGATATTCGGCCACGGACTGCGCCGCATCATTTTCGCCCAGCACAACGGGAATGATGTGAGTGGAACTGCCAGTTGTATCCCAACCTACATTTCGGAGGTCGGATACTAGTTGCTGCGAGTGCGAACGTAGCGCTTCTCGTTGTTTGTCCATAGTAAGAGATAACCGCAGTGCCGCTCGAACTTGTGCGGCCATATACGGCGGCATCGCCGTGCTAAAAATGAAGGTGCGGGCGTGATTGATCAGGTGCTCTTTTAAAGTGGTACTGCCGCAGACAAATGCCCCCGCGCTGCCCAGGCCTTTTCCGCAAGTATGAACAACAGCGGTGAGACCAGGGACCACGGAGGCTTGCATCGCGATTCCCTTACCAGAAGGCCCGCATACCGCGGTGGCGTGGGCTTCGTCGACAACAAGGCCAGCACCATAACGATCGGCCAGCGATAGCAATTCACCTAGGGGCGCAACATCACCGTCCATACTGAAAATGCTCTCTGTAACGATCAACTTTCGGCCGGGGTGCGTGTTGTGCTCGCGCAACTCAGACTCCAGCATGTCCAAATCAAGGTGTGGATAGATGACCTTGCATGCACTGGAAAGTCGAATGCCATCGATGAGGCTTGCGTGATTGAGTTCATCAGAAAAAATTAGATCGTCCCTATCAATTAGCGAGCTTATTAATCCGAGATTGGCGACGTACCCACTGCCAAAATAAAGCGCCGCCTCTGTTCCGGCAAAACTTGCAAACTCTTCTTCGACTTCACTCCAGATAGCAGCGTGGCCGGAAAGCAGCCGTGAGCCAGTCCCGCCGACGCGAACACTGTCCTTAACCGCTTGGAGCACGGATTCTTTAAGTGCGGGGTGTTCTGCGAGGCCCAGATAGTCATTCGAACAAAAATTTACACCACAAACCTCAGCGAGGTCGCGCCGTTGGGTGCGCGTTTCAAGATCGCGCAGCCCCATCTCCAACTCTTGAAGAAACGAGCTATTAAATTCAGACGGCATGCGATTCGAGTGGCTTGAGGCCTAAGGTTTGGAATAGCTGCTCATCTTCATCCGGATCCGGGTTAGGCGTAGTTAAAAGTTTTTCTCCGACGAAGATAGAATTGGCGCCGGCAAGAAAACACAAGGTGACGGCTTCGGGGGACAACTGCTTACGCCCTGCAGCCAGCCGAACGCGCGAGGCTGGCATAGTAATACGAGCAGTGGCGATGGCACGTACCATTTCCAACGGATCGAGCGTCGGCGCATCGGCCAGTGGCGTACCCTGAACGCGCACGAGCATGTTGATCGGCACGCTTTCCGGATGCGGTTCGAGCGTGGCTAGCTGGTGCAAGAGGCCGATGCGATCCGTTTCCCGCTCGCCCATACCTAGAATTCCTCCGCAACAAACCGTAATTCCCGCTTTCCGCACGGCTGCCAGTGTACGCAAGCGGTCATCATATACCCGAGTGGTTATTATCGAACCGTAAAATTCAGGGGATGTATCTAAATTGTGATTATACGCAGTTAGCCCAGCGCTCTTCAGTTTTATGGCTTGCGCTTCCGTCAACATGCCCAGCGTGCAGCAAACTTCCATTCCCAATTCGGACACGCCCCGCACCATCTCCAAGACATTGTCAAATTCCCTTCCCTCAGGCGCCTGACGCCACGCGGCACCCATACAGAAGCGCGTTATCCCTCGCGACGAGGCGTCCCGTGCAACTTGGATGACGTGCTGAGGATCTAGAAGCGCATGACGAGTTACATCCGAGTCATAGTGCGCGCTCTGCGGACAATAAGCGCAATCTTCCGGACAGCCGCCTGTCTTGATAGAAATTAGCTGGCAAGTCTGCACACGATCCGGGGCATGAAACTGCCGATGGATGGTTTGAGCGCGGAAGAGAAGTTCCGGCAATGGCGTGCGATAAATCGCCGCAATCTCGGTCCGACTCCACGAGTGATGTACAAATTGCCGCTCGGCAACCTGCGGCTGCGGCGCTGGAATAGGTTCGATGCTCATGGACCTCGGTCTGGTCAGAATGATTCCTGAACGCAGAAGGCATGTTACCATCGGTTGGCAACAACGTCTCGCCAGGTATTTCCAGACGGTACAATGTTGTCAAATTTGGCCAAGGACAGGGTAAGATGCGCGGGGTGGCCGAATTTTCAATAATGGCAATGCGTTGTGGCGATATTCCGCGAGGTTTGACCAACCATTAAGTAAATGTTATAAATCAACGTTTTTGTTGCAACCCAGGCGCGGTCGTCTTAGCGTGCTGCACAAGGCTTCGGTTGTTATTTAAGAACCTAAAACCAACGCGATTCATGGCTCGACGTGGGTTGAATTGTCGGTTGGTCGCCCCAATGAACAAGCGTAATTGAGCGATGTTCAGAACGACTCTCAGGGCGTGTCTACCCTGTAATAGGCTTATCGACGGAGGATTATTGATGGGCAGCTGGGTAACTAAGGCAAAAAGTTTTGGCTGTTGGGCCGCAAAAGCAGGGACAACAACAACTGCTCTTTTATCACTCGGGGCCGCTGCAGCTCATGGCCAGGAAGCGGGCGGGGAGGCTAACCTAAAGCTGCCAGACCTTTCTCAGGTCTCGTTCCTCGGCATTGACGGCCATAAACTCCTCCTCTACGGCCTAATCTTTTGTGTCTTCGGGTTGATCTTTGGCCTCACGATCTACAGCCGATTAAAGAACCTCCCGGTACACCGCTCGATGCGGGACATTTCCGAACTGATCTATGAAACCTGCAAAACCTACCTCATAACTCAGGGCAAGTTCCTGCTGCTGCTTGAAATATTCATCGCGGTGGTCATTGTTCTGTATTTCGGGGTACTTCTCAAATTTGAAGCGACTCGCGTAGGTATTATTTTGTTGTTCAGTCTGATAGGCATCGGCGGGAGTTACGGCGTGGCTTGGTTCGGCATCCGGGTAAACACTTTTGCGAACTCACGCACGGCGTTCGCGAGTCTCCGCGGCAAACCGTATCCCATCTATCACACACCGCTGGAAGCGGGGATGAGCATCGGCATGATGCTGATCAGCGTCGAGCTACTGATGATGCTCTTCATTCTTCTATTTATACCTGGGGATTACGCTGGTCCGTGCTTCATCGGCTTTGCTATCGGAGAATCGTTGGGAGCGGCAGCACTACGCATCGCGGGAGGCATCTTCACGAAGATCGCCGACATCGGCTCCGACCTGATGAAGATCGTTTTTAAGATTAAGGAGGACGACGCACGCAATCCCGGTGTGATCGCAGATTGTACGGGCGACAATGCGGGAGACTCGGTCGGCCCGAGCGCGGACGGCTTCGAAACTTACGGCGTAACCGGCGTTGCGCTTATAACCTTCATACTCCTCGGTGTGAAGAGTCCTACAGTTCAAGTCCAGTTATTGGTCTGGATCTTCATTATGCGCATCGTCATGCTCATCGCCAGCGCTGCTGCGTACTTTATTAATGGCTTCATCGCAAAAGCGCGATACGGTAATGCTGACCACATGAACTACGAAGTTCCGCTGACTTCTCTCGTGTGGATTACTTCCCTTGTTTCCATCGGTCTGACTTACGCGGTCTCTCACTTGATTATTCCAACCCTGGGCAGCGACTCCACGCAGTGGTGGAAACTGGCGACGATCATCTCCTGCGGCACCCTAGCAGGTGCGATCATTCCCGAATTAGTGAAGGTTTTTACGTCGACAGAATCGCGTCACGTCAAAGAAGTGGTGAGCTCTGCAGAAGAAGGCGGTGCTTCGCTAGGCATTCTTTCGGGCTTCGTGGCGGGTAACTTTTCCGCTTATTATATTGGCCTCGCCATGGTTCTTCTCATGTCCGTGGGCTATTTGATCAGCAATCTGGGCCTCGCTCATCAGATGATTGCCGCACCGGTGTTTGCCTTCGGGCTGGTGGCGTTCGGCTTCTTGGGCATGGGCCCGGTCACGATTGCCGTCGATTCCTACGGACCAGTCACCGACAACGCCCAATCTGTTTATGAATTGTCCCTCATCGAGCAAGTGCCAGGGATCCATCAGGAGCTGAAGCGGGATTACAACATAGAAGTCAACTTCGAACGCGCCAAGGAAATGCTGGAAGCCAACGATGGTGCGGGCAACACCTTCAAGGCAACAGCGAAGCCGGTGCTTATTGGGACGGCCGTAGTAGGGGCCACCACAATGATTTTCTCCATCATTATGGCGCTGACCCATGGTCTCACAGAAAATGTTAACAAACTGTCGCTCCTCCACGCGCCGTTCGTCTTAGGGTTGATAACAGGAGGCGCCATGATTTACTGGTTCACGGGCGCCTCCACACAGGCGGTAACCACCGGTGCTTATCGCGCCGTGGAATTCATTAAGGCACACATCAAACTGGAGAGTGCGGCGGCGGCAAGCGTTGCCGACAGTAAGAGAGTCGTTGAAATTTGCACGCAATACGCGCAAAAGGGCATGTTGAATATCTTTATCGCGGTTTTCTTCGCCACGCTGTCTTTCGCGTTCGTTGAGCCATTCTTCTTTATCGGTTACCTTTTCTCCATCGCCATCTTCGGTTTGTACCAGGCTATTTTTATGGCAAACGCCGGAGGTGCTTGGGATAACGCCAAGAAAATCGTGGAGGTCGAACTGAAGCAAAAAGGAACGCCGCTTCATGATGCCACTGTCGTCGGTGACACAGTCGGCGATCCGTTTAAGGACACATCTTCTGTGGCCCTCAACCCGGTGATCAAGTTCACGACGCTCTTTGGCCTTCTGGCAGTAGAGTTAGCGGTGCAACTGACTGCCACGCAAGGCGCCCAGTTGACGCACATTTTAGCGGCCGCGTTCTTCGCTGTGTCTTTCTTCTTCGTGTATCGCTCTTTTTATGGCATGCGTATTCGCCAGACGGCTAACTGAGGGAAAAGGAAAATGCAAACAAGTCTTCGCATAGCACTAAGCGCGATCTGTATTTTGGCCGCGTCAGCAGCATCCCATGGTCAAGCCAAGATCCCATGGAAGATCCACGATCTTAACCGTCCCGTGCCGCGAGTCATCGATCCCGGAACATCGAGTACACAGGATTCTGCCGGACACCGGCCCTCGGATGCAGTAGTGCTCTTTGACGGAAAAGACCTTTCGAAATGGGTGCATAAAGACGGCAGTGCCGCGAAATGGAAAGTGGAGAATGGCTTTGCCGAAGTTGGGGCCGGTACGGGCGATATTTTCACTAAGGACGCATTTGGAGATTGCCAGCTACATGTGGAGTTCGCGGAACCTACACCAGCGTCGGGCGAGAGCCAAGAACGTGGGAACAGCGGCGTATTCCTGATGAGCACCTATGAAATTCAGGTATTGGATTCCTTCGACAATAAGACCTATGCCGACGGGCAAGCCGCTGCCGTCTACGGCCAGTATCCCCCGCTCGTGAATGCTTCGCGTCCTCCCGGCCAATGGCAAACATATGAAATTGTCTTTCACGCGCCACGTTTTGATGAGTCAAAGAAATTGCTTCGGCCAGCTCGCGTGACGCTCCTTCATAACGGGGTGCTCGTGCAGGACAACGTCGAACTCACAGGACCTACATCTCACGGCGAACGGCCTCCTTATAAGGCCCACGCTGATGCTCTCCCGCTGGGACTACAAGACCATCACAATGCGGTACGTTACCGTAACATCTGGATCCGCAAGTTAACGCCGCTAGACGTTACTGGTAATTCGAAGTAGAAAATTGCGTGGAGCAGGAACGCTAAGGCAAGTTAGTAAGTTAGTCCTTCGACAAGACATGGCAATCCGCTAAAAGTCGCGTGTTTGAACGGCTTTCCGGCATCAATTATACTTCGTTATGCGCTGCGTTTACGTAGCAACGTCAGTAATTGCCTTCACGGTGTGTCTTGCGATAAGCGGACTTTCCATGGCCCAGGGTAATGCCGGGTGGGAGCAAGGCTTATCCACCTGGCGCGCGAGGCATGCCGCCGACCTACGGAAGGATGATGGCTGGCTTTCTTTGAGCGGCCTGGAATGGCTGCAACCTGGCAATAATTCTTTCGGCTCGGCTGAAGACAACAAAATACATCTTGCACCGGCAAATAGTGCCCACGTCGGCACGCTCCGTCTGGAAAGAACCACCGTTCAACTTCTCGCACCTGTTGGAGGTTTCCCGTCCAACTTCCAAGTTGCGGGTGCTCCGGCAAAGCCTCAAACCCTGCTGATCGGCGCCGACAGCGATAAACACAATACGCACTTCACCATCGGCACGCTCAACATGTACGTAGTGCGTCGCGCAGATCGCTTCGCCCTGCGCGTCAAAGATTCGAAATCCGCGGAGCTATTGAATTTTCACGGCCTCAAATGGTATGAGCCAAACGCTGAGTATCGCGTCAAGGCCAGGTGGGTACCTTACACGCCCGCAAAAACTGTGTCGCTGGTGACTTTGATTGGAACGACTTACTCGCAGCCCGTTCCGGGGGTCGCTGAATTCGTGCTCGCTGGCAAAACGTATCGGCTCGAGCCGGTACTAGAAGATCCAGATGAAGCAAAACTCTTTTTTATCATTCGCGATACAACCAGCACCTCTACCACTTATGGAGCATGCCGCTTTCTCTATACCGGATTCCCCAGCCACGGACTCGCCAAATCCGGGGAGCTCATTCTGGACTTCAATCGCCTGGAGAATCCTCCATGCGCCTATACGCCCTATTCGACTTATCCGCTTCCTCCTCGAGGGAATCGATTGCCCATAGCGCTGCCCGTTGGCGAGAAGCGCTATCACGATTGATTTTAAGAAATAACGGTATGACGTCAACTCCCGAAAACAACAACGAAGCCGCACGCCAGAAAATCATGTCTCTTCGTCACGCGCTCCTGCGACTCCACAAAACCCTTCTTAACATGGAACGTCGCGACTATGAACGCCAACACGGCCACGTGTCGACGGGTGAGTTGTTTCGACTAGTGCTCGACCACCATCAATTCTCGTGGCTCCACAATATTTCCGAGTTTGTGGTGAGGCTAGACGAGACTTTGGCGGGCGAAGCCCCGATCGCCGTGGAAGATGCCCGGAGTGCCATCGGGATGGCACGCAAAATGTTTGTCCCTACGGAATCCGGCGATGCCTTTCAAAAGCAATACTTCGACGCGATTCAGCGCGACCCTGCGGTGGTTATGGAACACGCCGAACTGGCGCGTCTTTTCAACAACGAACCACCGGACGTGGGCGCTGGGTAGTCATGGGTCGAAAGCACTCAGGATCTAACGAGACGAGAGCGAAGCTTGCGTCCGGGTTGTCAGAATGGCATGGATATTCACTTCGGCGCCTTAGCCGAACCGAACTGCCGCACGACACGGTCGAGCTTGCTCGCTTTTTGATTGGTAAGGCAGTTGTCCATGACCTACCGTGCGGACGTGTGAGTGGGCGCATTGTGGAAACTGAAGCCTACCCTCCCGGCGACCCAGCAGGCCATCACTATCGCGGTCCCACTCCACGCATACGCTCCATGTATCTGCATCACGGTCACGCCTACGTTTTCTTTAACTATGGCGCCCATTTCATGCTGAACGTCAGCAGCGAACCTCACGGCATCGCCGGCGGTATCCTGATCCGCGCCCTTGAACCACTGGAGGGAATTGACCTGATGCAACATCATCGCCGAACCACGCGGCTTCTGGATCTCGCCCGGGGTCCGGGGCGTCTGGCGGCGGCACTGCAAATTAACCACCAGCACGACGGTCTGGACCTCTGCGCGCGGGGGCCCTTGTGGCTCGGCGAGATGATTCGTTCAGAAGGCGCGGCGAGGCAACTAGAGATCGGAACTACTGTCCGAATCGGCATCTCGCGTGCCGCAAACCGAAGGCTGCGTTTCTACGAGCGGCGCAATCCCTTTGTCAGCGGTCCCAAACATTTGCTGCTCTCGCCACCAACACGCTTGAGCGATAGCGACCCGTCGCCAGCTAGATCATCAGGCAAACGAAATACCCAACACTGACATTACAATGCAGCGAAGATCCATTTTCGAGACAGGAGACAGCGAATAAGTAGAATCCACCAATGCCAGGTGGAGGACTCCGATGGAATGACGCAAGGCCGCGACTCCGAGAAAAGAATGCACGATCATCCACCTTGCCAACAGCTCATTGAACATCTACTCTTCTTCCTCCATGCATGACCTCTCGCCGCAGATGCTCGCGTTGGGTTTTATCTGGTATGTCGCTTTTCTCTTTTCCACCACGTGTCACGAGGCCGCACATTCGTTGGTCGCTAAGTTGGGGGGAGATGACACGGCCGCTCTGGGAGGCCAAGTGACGCTCAATCCGATCCCGCACATTCGGCGTGAGCCCTTTGGAATGGTGGTCATTCCTCTCCTCTCTTATGTGATTAACCAATCGATGATCGGCTGGGCGAGCGCACCGTATGATCCGTTGTGGGAGCGCCGATATCCGCGGAGGGCTGCGTGGATGGCTCTGGCAGGGCCGGCAGCTAATTATTCCCTGATGCTATTGGCGGCCATCGCGCTTCGCATCGGTTCTCAGCTAGGCTGGCTGCGGCACGACCCGGTCACCGGCCAGCCCGATATCGCCACCGTTACCTTGTTGATTTTCTTTTCTCTTAATCTGCTTCTCGGCACATTCAATCTTTTGCCTGTGCCGCCCCTAGACGGCAGTACGGCCATTTTGTTATTCATGAGCGAATCGCGGGCACAGAAATATTTGGATTGGCTGCGCGGAAATAGCTACGCGATGGTCGGGTTGCTGGTGGCGTTACTGTTCTTTCGAAGCTTCTATCGCTATGTTGAATTCTTTGCCATAAACCTGCTGCTTCGCGGCCATTTTTGATCCTGTGCCCTTGCCTCAAAATCGAGACCATTGAGAGTTAACTCGGGACTTGTACGGTCAATCGATGGAAGTGCGTTAGCGCCGAAACGGCACGACGTCCCCAAATGAAGATAGGGCGCACAGCGGGACTGTATGCAATGTGGGTGAACTCGAGAATGCCATATCCAGCGCGTTGATTACCACTACCGGCAATTTTATCGATGTCGCCGATTTGCCCATGCACCTTCAAAGCTCCAGCGCGCGTGGAATGGCGATGGAAGACTGGAAGGCACTGTCGTTGCAAGATGTGGGGAATGTTCATATCCAGCGAGTGCTTCATATGTGCTAGGGAAACCGTTTACGTTCTGCGGAAGTTCTCGGCGTCGGTCGAAAGCCGCGTAGGAGCACGTGGCGGAGGATTTTCGCGACTCAATTCCAGCCAACCGTTGTGCCTCAGCCAAACCCCGATTATCCAGCCAGAATCTGCCGCAGCGCCGCGTTACTGCTTGCTAGCAGCGCGGCGTACTCTCCTGCTTCCCGCGGTGGACGTAACCGCCAATCGCTGGTAAATTGCCTCACGCAGTCAAATCGGAGGAGAATACATGAAGAAACTTTTTCAAGGCGCGCTGATCTTATTGCTCGCGCTGGGAAACGTGGTGGTTGGACGAGCCCAGGAGTTATCTACTGCAGATAAGGATCGCGGGCTTCAATATTTGGAAACTACCAAGAAAAATATTCTGGATGCAACGAAAGGCCTGTCGGTGGCCCAATGGAATTTCAAGCCGGGGCCCGACCGCTGGTCCGTGGCGGAAGTGATGGAGCACATCGCCGCTGCTGAGGACTTCATACGCGGTATGGTTCAGGAACAAACGATGAAAGCACCCGCGCTGCCGGGCCGCGACCTTAAGAAGACCGATGACGCGGTCCTGATGATGATCCCGGATCGTTCAAAGAAGGCGCAGGCACCTGAACCGTTAAAGCCAACCAACCGTTTCGGCTCCCCGGAAGGGTCGGTAAAGCATTTTATAGAAAGTCGAGCGCAGACGGAGGATTTTTTGAAGAACACGCCCGACCTACGCGAGCATGTGTCGGATAGCCCACTGGGAATGAAGCTGGACGCCTATGAATGGATTCTTTTTATTGGAGCACACAGCGAGCGCCATCTAAAACAGCTCCAGGAAGTGAAAGCGGATCCAAACTTCCCGAAGACGTAAAAGAAAACAAAATCCAACTCCCTAATAAAAGGATCGCTCCAACGAGTAAAGGTTCAGACTACGACTAGAGTGCTGGTTAACGACAGGCGATGCGCCGTACCACCGGTGGCTGGTTCCACCAGGGGCCCAGCGCATCGTTCTTATGTAGCAAGTTAGCGACTGCCGGTAGAGTTGTTGTCAGCAGTGCCATTTCCGGGCACCGTGATCGTGTTGTCCATTCGAACCAGCAGTCCGGTTTGCGCCGGGAGTTCGACTTCCTTACCTTTGCGCGCGACGATATAGGCCGCGCCGCCGACAAGACCCAGCCCAAAACCTCGGGCAACATGACTGAAAATTAATCCGACGAGGCTGCCTCCACCGGTCCCAATAGTTGCTCCAATGATATCGCCCTTGTAATCGTGTTTCTCTTCAATCACCTGTCCCTCATCAATTTTGACATCCTTGCGGCGCTTGGAGTCAGGCTGGCCGGGTTGTTCGATAGCGATGATGCTCATCTGAATGGGAATGAGACGGCTCTCCACTTCAATAGAGCGGAAGGTAAGGTCCATGTATGCCTGGCCGCGAAAAACCGAGAAATGCCGTGCCGGCGCAACGGTACTAATGATGCCGTTCACGCGGGCTCCAGCGGGTATAAGCAATGTATTGCCGAGGAAAACGGGCTCCGAGGTTATGGCAACGAATGGATCGCCGTTTTTAGATACGGTGGTGCCGACGCCACTCAAAAGGGTGAGGCGCACTTGCGTGCCTTGAATTACTTGGTGTGGTTCTGCATAGGAAAATGGTGCCATCGAGGACAACAGGGCAACGACGAGAAGCCAAGACAAGACTTTTTTCATGATTCCTCCTGCACGCACGGAGAGTGCGAGCTAGCCCCGTGTCGTGGGGCGGTATTCCGGCGTTGCCGGAATACGTTCCGCTGGCGCCGCGGACCCGGCGTTCTGTTCGGAGGAGAGCGCAGGGCGGATGGGGAGGAACTCCATCCGAGGAAATTGTACCTCCATTCTGTGCAGATACAGCATGAAATTCTTGGGATGTGTCGCGCAGCCACGGTCTATGACGGCTAGCGCCGGCCCGCAGAAGCGCTAGTAACAGATGCTTTCTCGGTGATATTGTCCCGCTGATTTCAATGTCAACAATATAAACTTCCGTCGGGACCAAGCGTGCGGAAGCTTACATCATGGCCTTTCCGAATTCTGGTCGCATCCTTATCGCTGTGCTAGAATTTTCTTTGCAGTCCCGCAAATGCGCGACTGCCGAAGCGTGGAACTTCGGGCTCTGTGCAACGAGGTCCCGCGAACCCCGCCAGGCCCGGAAGGGAGCAACGGTACCGGGAACGCCTCGGGTGCCGCAGGTTACCCGAAGTTCCTCTCTTCGAATGTAGTCTTGCTTCCGGAGAATCCTCCTCGAATGAGCTATCAAGTCATAGCGCGCAAATGGCGGCCGCAAACCTTTAACGATCTGGTCGGACAAAAGCACGTAACAGAGACGCTCGTAAACGCCATCAAAAATAATCGCGTGGCGCACGCATACATTTTCTCGGGTGCACGCGGCGTGGGAAAAACGACGGCAGCGAGGATTCTGGCAAAGGCGCTGAATTGTGTGAAGGGACCGACCGCCGATCCTTGCGGAGAATGCAATTCGTGCAAAGAGATTTCTCTGGGAACTTCGCTCGATGTGGTCGAAATCGATGCGGCTTCGAACCGCGGCATTGATCAGATTCGTGAGCTGCGAGAGATGGTGCGATATGCGCCCGCGACCTCACGGAGCAAGGTTGTAATTCTCGACGAAGCGCACATGCTGACTGGCGAGGCTTCAAACGCATTGTTAAAGACATTGGAGGAACCGCCGGACCGCGTGATCTTCGTAATGGCCACCACGCAGCCAGAGGACCTTGTGGATACCATCCGGTCGAGGTCTCAGCATTTTCATTTTCGGGCGCTAACCTTCGCGGAAATTACCGCGCGGCTGCAGGAAATCGCGCAAAAAGAGAATTTGAAGATTGAAGCAGGCGCACTAGCGGTGATTGGACGTATGGCCGAGGGTAGTTTGCGCGACGCATTGTCTCTGCTGGAGCAGGCTCGCGCGTATTGCGGAGACGCTATCTCCGACAAACAGGTGCGCGGATTGCTTGGAGTTGTGACTGACGAGGCCCTCAATGAATTGGTGGAAGCTATTGCCAAGGGCTCCGCCGATCGAGCACTCGGCCTGGTTCACAGCTTTCAGAAAGAGGGAAGAAATCTGCAACATTTTTGCCGCGAGGCAATCCGGCACATACGTAATTTATTGATTTCCCGAGTTTGCGGCTCGGATTCGGACTTGATCGCCGCAACGGCGGATCAGCGCCCAGAGCTGGCAAAAGCAGCTGCACAGTTTAGCGAAGAAGATCTGACGAGATTTTTTCAGATTCTGTTGCAGACAGATGACGATCTCCGGCGGAAACCCGATCCACGGGTACACTTAGAGATGGGACTGCTCAGATTGATCAGCGCCGCCCGACTCGCGCCGCTGGAAGAACTATTATCTGAATTAAAGAAGGAAGTTTCGGAGGTGAACACTGCGCGGGGATCAGGTCGCGGCGGTGAGAGTTCTTCCCTGCCCCCTCTAACCGCCTCAGTACATCCGCCGCAGGATGAGGCGAAGCGTCAGGGCGATAGAATCACCGAAGAGCAGGTGGCAAAAATCAAGGCCACAGTCCAAGAACAGCAGAAATTTCTCGGCGAACTGGTTGAACAAGTCAGCCGATGGGAGTTGAACGGCTCGGAATTGAGAACTTATTTCTCGCCTCAGAAGCGATCATTCGCGGAAATGTTGGAGGGACGCGAGTCCCTAGAGAAGCTCCGTGCCATTTCGAGCAAGGTGCTGGGCCGCAGCGTGCGCGTGTGTGTTAAACTCGAAGCAGTTGCACTTGCAGCTAGCGCGACGACGGCCGAGGACCAGGGGCTTCGCATGCAGTTCGAGCGCGATCCTATGGTACGCTCGATGCTGCAACGCTTCGGCGGGAAAATTTCCGAAGTTAGGTCGCGCCAAGAGGAATCGTAATGGAAGTCAATGCTCTCCAACAGATGCTCTCTCGGTTTCGCCAACTGCAGGAGGATCTTCAACGCCAAGTTAATTCCGTCAACGTTGAAACGTCGGCGGGCGGCGGAATGGTTAATGTGAAGATGAACGGGCAGAAACAGATTGTGGAGATTCGGATCGAGCCAGACGTTTTCGCCAGCAAGGACCACGAGATGTTGCAGGACCTGGTGCGAGCAGCAGTGAATGAAGCATCACGCCGAGTAGACGAAGAACTCGCCAATCAGATGAAGAATCTTGCTGGATCTGTTCCAGGGATGTCCGGTCTGAAAATTCCAGGGCTGTTTTAGTCTTTAGATTTCTCGTTTGGGTTTATCCGTCCGGTCTCCGCTACTGATTTACTCCCCGCGGTTTTATCATTCTCAAATTAGGATGTTTTATGTTGTTACGGTGGAGTGCCGATTTGATGCCTGTAAACTCCGACTGCATTTCGTAGGTGCGAGTTTGCGCGGCGGGCGCGGCTATGCTACACATCATGAATGCCTGATTTTGCTGAACCTGTGGAACGCCTAATCGATGAACTGAAGCATCTTCCGGGTATCGGCCAGAAGACAGCGCAGCGGCTGGCATTTTATTTGCTGCGCGCGGCACAGAAAGATGCGTTAGCCCTTGCGGATGCCATCCGCGACGCGAAAGAAAAAATTCGGGAGTGCACAGTCTGCCACAACATAACGGACAGGGATCCCTGTTTGTATTGCGTGGGACCAACGCGCAACCGTGGGACGATATGCGTGGTGGAAGAAGCTCACAATATCATGGCAATTGAAAAGACGAGGACCTACAACGGGATGTATCACGTGCTTGGTGGATCTCTTTCGCCCCTTTCAGGGCGGGGACCTGAGCAATTGAAGATCAAATCTTTAATCGAACGATTGAAAGGCGGCGGGGTCGAAGAGATTATCATTGCCACGAACCCGACCGCCGAAGGTGAAGCAACTGCTGTTTATCTGTCGAAATTGCTGAAACCACTGGGCGCGCGGGTAACGCGCATCGGCGTGGGAATCCCGGTGGGTGCCGATTTGGAGTATGCCGACGAAGTAACGATGGTCAAAGCTATGGAAGGGCGACGGGATTTGTAGTCAGGATTGCCGTTTCGGGACTCTCCGTCATGGCAAGAAGTCTAAACTGTTGAGAAGATACGCCCAGTACGTCTAGCTCTGAGGTACGCCTCGGGCCCTCTAGTCAACTGTCGAGATACGGTATACAACTAATACGGCCGGGAGGGCGAGTCTGCTTGGAACCGCCCGTGCATTCTTCAATACCCTCTGGGCCGCGCGCGTTTTATTAGAGACGGTGGTTGTCATGAATGACCCTGGCGGCAATTTCGCCGATGAGCCAAAAGACGCAGTAGGTCGAAATGTGGCAAATGCCAATACCGAACTGCGGAAGCGTCGAAGCACGCGGATAGTGCAAGCGGTGCCACTCACGGTTACAGGTGTGGATGCGCTGGGGAGGCCATTCACCGAGCGGACTTCATCTCTTATCATCAATTGCCACGGCTGTCGCTACCAGTCTAAACATTACGTGCTCAAAAACATGTGGGTGACCTTGGAGATTCCGCATCCGGAGTCCGAGCATCCGCCGCGGACCGTGCGCGGACGTGTCGCCTGGATTCAGCGTCCGCGTACCGTAAGACAGCTCTTTCAGGTTGCTCTTGAACTGGAACAGCCGGGAAATGCGTGGGGTATCGCATTCCCGCCGGAAGATTGGTTTCCATTGCCAGAAACAGGGTACGAAGGCACTGCAAGTGCTCCGACAGAAGCAACTCACGCACCGTCAACAAGCGCGGAACCCGAGTTGGGAACGCCGCATGACGAGCAAGAACTTGTTTCGGAGGCGGGTTCAGACAATCTGAGAGTATTTCCTTCCCCCACGAGCGTTACGGATGCATCGCTGCAACTCGCGCGACAGTTGGCCCGTCTGGTTGCCGATGCCAAGCAACAGATTCAAGCAGCAGTTCGAGAAGCCGCCGGAATCGCCGTAGCGGCTGAGCGCCAGGTGTCTTTCGAGCAGTGGGAAAAAAAGTTTGCTACTGCGCGGGCCGAGCTGGCCAATGAGTTGTCGAAAGCAATCGAACAAATCCAACACGGAGCCGATGAGCATGCGCGCTCTGCACACGCGGCAGCAGGGGAAGCCCTCCGGAACGAGTTGCCTGTCAAGTTGTTACCTCAACTGGAGCAACTCACGCGTGACCTTGCGGCACAACTTTCTCAGGAAGGGGCTGCGCAACGTAGCGAAAATATCAAGCAACTCACAGCTGCAGCCGAAACCTTGCGCAGAGTGTGTCAGCAGGCAGAAGCAGCAGGAGCCAAAATCGAGTTGCAAGCCGAACAGGCGAATGCCCAGATTGCGGCACGTGGGTTAGCCGTAGCGCGGGCAGCAGCAGAAGCAACCCGCCTACGGGAAGAAGCCGGAGCCAAACTTAAAGCGCAGGCAGAAGAGGCGGATGCCCAGATTGTGGCGCGCGCGCTTGCGGTATCCCGGGCGGCGGATGAAGCAGCTCGTCTACAGGAAGTAGCCGGAGCGAACGTCGAGAAGCAAGCGGAACAGGCAGAGGCACGAATGGCGGCACGTGCGGAAGCCGCGATGCGCTCGGTGGATGACGCAGCCCGCCAGCGAGAAGAGGAGGCAGCACGGCAGCGCGACTCTATGCTTGCCGCCGCCGATGAGGCTCAACAGCAGGTCACAACGGCACTCGCTTCAGCGCAATCTTCGTGGAACGACCAGTTGGCGAGAGAACTGGTAGCGGCTCAAGCGCGCTGGCAAGCCGCGATGGAGAGCACGCTTCGGCCAGTACAAGAACGGTTGGCAACGGACCTGACCGAGCACGCCCGCGCTCTTTCCAACCAGTTGGCAGAGGAAGCTGGGCGACAAGCGACATCCCTGCGCAACGGCGCGGTTGATGTGGCCGCGGAAATGGAATTGCGATTAAACAATTTGCGTGATGCTTTGCAAGGTCACATTCAACGGCTTGAATCCGCGGTAACGCAAGCAGCGGAATCTACAACGCGGATGGAGGATTTTTCGAAGCGGTTGGCAAATGCGCAAGAACATGCACTGGCCGGGTTTCGTTTGCAGGTTGATGACGCACTGAGTCTCCATAGTGGCGAGCTTTACCGACGATCTGAATTTCTGTTCGATGAGATCGACGCACGAATACGCGCAGCATTTGAACGGGAAAGTAAGCAAGCGGCGACACAGTTCGACCAGCGTCTCGGGTCTTTAGTGCAGTCCCACGCGTTGCGCGCGGAAGAGGCCGTTCAACGCATGGAAACAGCGCGTTCATTGTTGGATACAGAGCTGCGTTCACATCAAGACCATATTCGAGCGACAGCGGACGAGGCCTTCGCCGATTCGCTATTGCGATTCCGTGAAAATCTTGGAAGTGTTGAGCAGTTGCTGAGCGAATTATCGCAAGCGGTCACAGAAAAAAGTCTTACCGATCTGGAAGGAAAAGTGAACGAGCTGCGCCATCAGACCATCGAAGACGTTTACAAATCAGCGGAATGGTACGAAAAGAAAGCACAGACACAAATTCAAAATGCCGCCGAGAAGGTTGTCGAACAGACTTCAATGCATCTACGCGAGAAAGCGGGGGAGTTCTCTAGCGTATTTGCCAGTGAATTGGATCATTCCAGCCGGAATTTTGTGGTCCACAGTCAGACACAAATGGAAGAGGTAGTCCGCGATGCATTCGAACGAGCACGAGCGCTTATCAGCGAAGCAGCGGAGACGACTTCGGCTGCTTTCACGGATGATATACAGCGCACGGGGCGCCAGGAATTGGACGGGTTCGGAGAGGAATTGCACAAGTCTCTGCGGGAAGTGCGCGCTCAGCTCGACGACGTCCGCACCGAGCTTACCCACCAAGTCACGGCGGAGCAGGAAAATTTTCTACGACGCTTTCGAAGCGAAATGAGCGGGGCCGTTGAAGCGGGTGTGGCGGAAGCGCATGGACGCCTCGAGGGCAGTTTCGCTCCGTTATTCGACTCCTGGAGAGCGATAACGGACAACTACCAAGCCGAGCTGCGCAACGTTTATGCCCGAATCGGCGAGCAATCCACGGAGCAATATCGCACTCGCCTGGAAAATGTCTCCAATCAGTGGATGTTAGCAACTGTCGCATCGCTGGACCATCAGTCGCGCGATGTGGTTGCGAGTATTTCTGCAACGGCTGAGGAGAGGTTGCGAGAAACGTGCACTCAGGTGTTCGCCGAGATTGGTGAGATTCTGCGCAGCAAATTACAGGAGATTGCACACGACTGGACACCTCGCACGCCGGACTCTCCCTCGCGTTCAAAGGGCGCCGCCACAGGGAGTTAGGTCCTTTCGAAGGCCTGGATTTTCCACCGACGATCGTCGCCAACTGTAACTGGGATCCGCATCGGATCTGGCCGACTACGGCGTATAAGCAACATCTGGTTTAGATCTTCCCCGACAGGATCTGCTCAGTGAGTACCTTATCGGATCTGATTAGCCTCTCACCTGTCGGCCTCGTATAATGAGAGTGTTCCTCGATTATGGCTAACCGTGCCTATTTACGCGTATGGATGCGCGATTTCTCGGAAGCGACAATGATCGCGGAGTTCGCAAAATTCCTTACTACCGCACCTCTGTCGCCGCAGAACACCTTTACCGAGCTTACCGTGCATCCTGTAGATGCAACTGAAACTCCAGTGGCATCCTGGGACCTACGCTCGCAGCGTTGTGGAGCTGCGGAGGTGGGTGCATTAGCAATTCAGCATCTCCATCCCGACAGCGCGTACATCGTCACGGGAAAATGGGATCTTTGGAGTGTCGACATTGAGACCTTGAAATATAGGCACCAACCAGAGCCGCTAATTCTGACCTGCAACGGCTTGGACTACGATGGGGGAATTGCGAGTATTGAGGGCCATTTGGTCGCGGATCTGGGGTTTGAACACTTTTTTACTGGGCATGCCGGGCTTCTGGCGCCGGGCGCGGCGACCAATCCGTTTAATTCGTCAGACCATCCTGTCGAACATACGTTTCGGCAGTGGATGAGAGCCGGTGGAAACTTCAAAGAGTACCAAAGAAGAACTCGACAGAACATTCAGCAGTTATTTAGTTGGGTCGAAACGATTGAGCGAACCATGCCCGTTGAGCGTAGCGAACTGTGGTCTGAGGGAGAGGAAAATCTTGAAGCGCGTCTGGATACCATTCTGGCACACAGATAACTTTTGGCATGCAAGTTCTGGCATTTAACGAACGGGATGGACCAAGAGTTTGGTCAGAAGAATACAGCCGACAAAGTTAATTTTTGAAAAGTTTGTTCGAGGAGTTCTTCCGCTCTGGACGTCCAACAGCTAGAATTGATCTCTTAAAATCGTTCGGCTGAGCGGTAAGAGCTAGCGTAGGATCCTAAGTTTTGCCAGGCTTAAATGTTAGGAATACCGTGGCAAGAGAGGTTTTTGAGGTGCACGACGCCACAACCTGGAGCATGCGCATGTCAGGCGAGAATCGGACAATGACGGTCGGAGTCTTTGCCGTGCTACTAACGTTTATTGCGGGCTGCGGCCAACCGAACCCGCAGTCAACGCCTACGACACCAGTCGAGACCAAATCTGCGGAGCCCGCTATTCCGGAAGATATTCAGTCGGCGGCAAAAGCGCTGTTGGGGAGCGAGTCTCAAGTTCTTCTATTCGGTGACCTAGCCAAGACCGGGAAGCAACAATTTTTAGCGGCGAATGTAGTGCCGAAAACACCGAAGAATAGTGTCCCTGGCACAGTGGTGACACGCGCCGTAATTGCTGAGAATGAGAATGGGAAATGGACCGAGCTATTTCGGTGTGATGAGCATCTGAAAAACCTCAAAGGTTTTCTCGCTCTGACGCCCTTGAGTCCAACAACCGGCTGGCGGCTGCAGTATGAGCAGAACACGGATAAGGGATTGCAACTTTACTTCACACCGCTAAAAGTAAATGGTGATTCGCACGTGCCGACAATCGGCGTGCGCTGGAATCCAGCGACGAAACACTATCAATCGCTCGATCGGACTTATGAGCATTTCTTGAAAGAATCCACAACTCTTCAGGACGTGAGGTCAACGCTCCGATGAGTGCTGCGGCCACGACCAAAGCAACTACTCGCACGCTTCCTTCAAGCGAGAAGAAATCCGTTAATATCTCGGCGTGGAAAAATCTGCGGGGTCTTGGGCCGTACCTGCAACGCTACAAGGGCGGCCTCGCTCTCGGTCTATTGACGCTGGCTTTAATGGGCATCGTCGGGAACGCTATTCCGCTTGCCACGGGCATCATCATCGATGACCTCGCCGGTAGCAGCCAGCCTTTTGCAAATGGAGAACATGGTCTGAACGGGATGACCGGCACGTGGTTGAGCCGGGTAATTCCATTTTATGCACCTCGTAGCCGGCACACACTGGGCATCTACTGCTTGCTACTGATTGGGTTTGTTGCGCTGAAAGGCGCTCTCTCGTTTTCCACGAGGTGGATTTTGATTGGCGTGTCGCGGGACATCGAATTCGATATACGAAATGATCTCCTGGACCGCCTGCTGCTGCTGGAGCCCGAGTTCTATGTTCGTAATCGGACCGGCGAGCTTATGTCGCGAGCGACGAACGATTTAAATGCTGTCCGGATGGTGCTGGGACCGGGAATTATGTATAGCGCTACGACGCTGGTAACGATGCTTCTGGCGATTATTTTAATGTTCAAGCTTTCGCCATCGCTTACGTTATGGGTGCTTCTGCCCGTGCCGATCGTGGCGATCGTAGTGCGGCACTTCGGTAAGGTGATCCACGAACTATACGAAAAGATTCAGGCGTCACTGGCTGCACTCTCCGCCAAGGTGCAGGAAAATCTTTCTGGAGTACGCGTGATTCGAGCTTACGCGCAGGAACAGGCTGAGATTCGCGGTTTCGACGCTCCTAACCGCGAATATGTCGCTCGCAACGTAAAACTGATTCGGACCTGGAGCATGTTTATGCCGTCGCTGCAGGCCTTGATTGGAACGACATTTCTGATCGTGTTATGGAAAGGCGGCTTTCAGTTCCTGCGGGGCGAACTTTCTCTAGGAGGATTGGTTTCATTTTCTAATTTTCTGACACTTTTAGTTTGGCCCATGATAGCGCTGGGTTGGGTCACCAACATTTTTCAGCGCGGCGCAGCATCTATGGGACGCTTAACCTACATCCTGAAGGCACAGCCCCGGATAGACGATCGCGACGCGAAAATTTCCCAAAAGGAACTTCAGGGCGAAATTGAGTTTCGCAATCTTACCTTTACGTACCCCACAACGCTTTCCGGAAATGGAGCCGGCAACGACACTCCTGGGAAGGGTAACCACGGGCGTCCAATACTAGCCGATATCAATCTGCGGATCCCGGCTGGAACGACGCTCGCAATTGTAGGACCCACGGGCAGCGGAAAGACTACGCTCGCTGCGCTTATCGCGCGGCTCTGGGAAGCACCAAAGGACACCGTGCTAATCGACGGGCATCCGATCCATGAGTGGCCGCTAGAGACTCTGCGTCGTGCGATAGGGTACGTGCCACAAGATACGTATCTTTTCGGCGATGCACTCAGTGAAAACATCGCATTTGGTTTGCCGCAATTTGACGAAGTACGCGTGCGTGAAGCGGCGCAAGTAGCGAGTCTGGATGACGATGTCGAAGATTTTCCTGCGAAGTACGAAACGATCGTGGGCGAGCGCGGCATTACGCTATCGGGAGGACAGAAGCAACGTACGGCTATCGCGCGCGCCATTGTACGAGATCCACGCATCTTGATTCTCGACGACTCTTTGTCCAGTGTGGATACCCAGACGGAAGAACGTATATTGGAGCGCTTGCGAGGTATCATGCGAGGGCGCACCACGATCCTTATATCGCATCGGACGTCGACGGTGCGGGATGCCGACCAAATTGTGGTTCTGCGTGACGGACGGATTATCGAGCGCGGGACACATGACGAACTGCTGGCTCGTCGCGGATATTACGCAGATCTTTACCATAAACAATTGCTGGAAGAAGAGCTCGAACGAGCATGAGCAATCAGCACGAAGAAGAAGCACTCGGAAAAGCTTACGACGCGCGGTTGATGCGGCGTCTGCTGCTGTACATGCGTCCTTACAAGTGGCGTGTCGTCTTAGCTCTGACCCTGACGCTAGCGGTGACCCCGCTGGAACTGGCTCCACCTAAGCTCTTCCAGGTTGCGGTAGACCGCTTTCTGGTACCCGCGTCTCATCAGCTGGTGGGGATTAACGAGGCCCAGCGCGGCCTAATCTGGGTGAGCGTAATTTATATGTTGGTGCTGTTGTTTGATTTCCTCGCACAATATTTGCAGATACGTATCATGCAACGCGTAGGGCAGCAGACCATGTACGACATGAGGCGGGAAATTTTCGCGCACATACAACGATTGTCGATGAGTTATTTCGACCGAAATCCCGTAGGTCGGCTGGTAACTCGAGTGACCACGGATGTCGACGCGTTGAATGATTTGTTTGCCGCGGGCGTAGTCACCATGATCAATGACTTTTTTTTGCTTGCGGTCATGGTGGGCGTATTGCTCTATCTCAACTGGCGATTGGCATTGGCCGCGCTGGCCGTGCTTCCGTTGATTCTGATTGTTACGTTCGTATTTCGCAAATTTGTTCGCGAGGCCAACCGCCGTATTCGCACGGCGATTGCTCGCATCAATGCTTTCCTTCAGGAATACATTTCTGGAATGAGTATTGTGCAGATCTTCAATCGCGAACGCAAAGCCAGAGTAGAATTTGCGAAGCGTAACCGGGACCACATGTTGGCTTATAAAGACGCCATTCTGGCTTTCGCATTTTTCTATCCCACGGTTGAGTTTCTCGGCGTTGCGGCCATTGCGTTGATCCTGTGGGTAGGCGGACTGAGTGTTCTTTCCAATGCGCTTACGCTGGGCGTGCTCGTTGCATTCATGCAATATGCACAGAGATTTTTTCGCCCCATTCAGGATCTAAGCGAAAAATTCAATATTCTTCAATCGGCCATGGCGGCTTCCGAGAGGATTTTCAAACTACTGGATGAACCGGTAGCCATTTCGTCGGATCCGAATGCAATTCCACTTAATAATCCGCGCGGCGAGATCGAGTTCCGGAGTGTGTGGTTCCGCTACCGGGATTCTCCCGAGCCCAGCGACGAAGATTGGGTTTTGCGTGACGTGTCTTTCCGCGTCGCTCCAGGACAAACTATCGCCATTGTAGGTCATACTGGTGCCGGCAAGACCACCCTCATTTCCCTGCTATTGCGCTTCTACGACATTCAGCAAGGCCAAATTCTGTTGGATGGTGTTGATATCCGCACCATCGAATTGCAGGATTTGCGCCGCCAATTTGGAATCGTGCTGCAAGATCCTTTCCTTTTTACGGGCACGATCGAATCGAACATAAGGCTGGGTACGCCGGGAATCGATCGCGCCACGGTAGAGCATGCGGTAGCTGAAATTGGGCTGGGTGATTTCGTCCGCGCTTTGCCGGAAGGTGTAAACACCGCGGTCAACGAACGTGGGTCCACGCTGTCGGTAGGTCAACGCCAGCTGATCAGTTTCGCTCGCGCTCTGGCGCACAATCCTCGCTTCCTCATTCTCGACGAAGCTACTTCGAGCGTGGATACGAAAACCGAATTGCAGATACGAGAAGCTCTCGACCGTCTGCTTTCAGGACGTACTGCCCTTGTCATTGCTCACCGCCTTAGCACGATTCAGCACGCAGACCGCATCCTGGTGTTTCACAAAGGCCGCTTGCGAGAGCAGGGCGCGCATCAGGAACTGCTTGCCCTGCGCGGGATTTATTACCGTCTGTATCAGCTCCAGTACAAAGAGCAGGAGCTACCTTTCCCGGCTGGCACAACTTCTGCCGCTAGCCTTTCGCCGTTGTCGGACCCGCTGCCAGCAAGCGACTAAACACTTCGCCCATCGAACATGCCACCCGTACCGCTTCTACTATCCGCCGGCGAAGCTTCTGGAGATATGTATGCGGCACGTCTCGCGATTGCACTGAAGCATCGCATAGATGTTACTTTGTTCGGAATGGGCGGTCCGCAGATGCGCGCGGCTGGAGTCGAAATCATTACGGACTATTCTGAAGTATCCGTGGTCGGTATCACGGAGGTACTCAAACGTTTGCCGTCACTGCGACGCGCGATGGGTCGCCTGGTGTCCGAAGCTAAACGTCGCCGTCCTCCATTGGCGATCCTTACGGACTTTCCAGGCTTTCATTTGCGGTTAGCCAGAAAGCTGCTTCCCGTCGGAATTCAAAATGTCTATTACATTTGCCCGCAGTTCTGGGCATGGAGACCTTGGCGTGTAAATTTGGTGCGGCGCCGGTTCGCTCAAGCACTCTGCATTTTTCCGTTCGAAGAGAAATTCTATAGGGACGCCGGGGTTGCAGTGAAATTTATCGGGCATCCGCTAGTTGGCAATGTGCGGGCGACGATGACGCGGGAGTCTTTCTGCGATAAATACAGCCTGGACTCAAAGTACCCGATTCTCACTATTTTACCAGGGAGCCGACGGGGTGAGATCGCGCACCATGTGCCCATAATTGTAGAGGCGCTCGCTCTCCTGAGCAATAGAATCGGCAGGTTCACCGCGGTGGTTGCGGTAGCCCCGGCAATTGATTTAGAACAATTGCGAGCTATCTTCCCCGGCAGGGCAAACATACGCTTTCTCCGGGACGACACGTACAATGCAATAGCGGCTGCTGACCTGGCGATTGTTTCCAGTGGCACCGCAACAGTTGAGACTGCGCTGCTCGGAATACCCATGGTTGTGGTGTACCGCCTTTCGCCACTTACAGCGAAGCTTGCAAAGCCACTGGTTCGTACGAAATTTTTTAGCATGGTTAATTTGATTGCCGGACGCCTAGTTGTTCCCGAATTAATCCAAGACAATTTCACTCCTCAGCGCATAGCGGCAGAAGTGGAACGATTCCTATCGGCATCAAAAGAAGGTGTTGATTGTAGAAACGAGGTTAGGCAGGGTTTGGCGGACACTTGTCAGCTGTTGGGGCAACCCGGCGCGGTGGACCGAGCCGCCGACGCCATTATGGCACTGCTTCAAGGTGGCGGAAGCAACGCGAAGTGAGGGGTTTGGTATCCTATTTATAGTTTTATAGTGTAATCAGTCGAGAGTTCTTGAAAGGGGTCCGATGGCCCTCCGCAGAATAATTGGGAATCTAATTTTTGTCTTCGTTTTGGCTTTTTGCAGTGGTGCGCCTTTGCACGCACAGGCGCCACGCCCGGTGAGCTTCATCGCCGAACACTACGACGTGTCTGCGACGCTCGATACGATCCAACAATCAATTTCCGCTAACGCGAAAATCGACTTCCGAGCTGCTGATGTTTCCAGCAACATGACGGTTGAATTGCACCCGAATCTCGAGATTCGTGAGATTAAGACTGCAGATGGCAAGTCTCTTAATTTCCAACGAGATAGCCAGAATCCTCTGTTTGTGATCGTACAACTGCGGTCGCCAGTGGCAGCGGGCGGGCACGTGACTCTCACATTTACCTATGCAGGGTTGCTCGCCAATGAGGAAAACAGTCCGGTGCCGGGAGTGCGGGCTGCAGTGATCAATCGAGATGCGGCTTATTTATTGCTGCCTGCTCGATGGTTTCCCTTGACAAATTATCCGTCGAATCGCTACACAGCAACTTTCCGGCTCAATGTTCCAGATACTTTCGCGGTGGCCGGCACTGGTAAGGCAGCGGCTCCAGCGCCTACGGCGAGCAAAAACCCGATCGATGGCGGGCGTTTGCAATACACCTTCGAGTGTAAGACTGCGGCGCCAAACGGCACATTTGTGGCAGGCAATCTGCAACTCAATCCTATGCAAGCGGAGGGCATCACCGTATCGGTGTACGCTCCCCGGGCAGCTTCGGCAAACGCGCGTGACTTCGCGACGTCGGCTGCGCGGTCCATGACGATGTTTTCGGATATGTTTGGCGCTCTTCCGAACCCGGATCTCTCCATTATTCAACTGCCAGATGGATCGTTGCGGGAGTTTGCCGCGCCCGGAGTGTTGCTATTGAGCCAGCACATCTGGAATCCAAAGACCGGCGACCACACCATTGCGCGATTGGTAGCTTCGCAATGGTGGGGAGACCAAGTGCTGCCTACAACTCCGAGCGACGTGTGGATTAGCGATGGATTGGCGCGGTATTCCGAGGCACTTTATGCGGAGCAGAATGCCGGCAGAGAAGCCGGTTTAAAGGTGGTGGACGAATTCGCCGTCGGAGCGCTGATGTTTGACGATGCCGCGCCGATTGCGCAAGCTGGGAGGCTGGCCCCCTATTCGGCGGAGTACCGGTCGGTAGTGATGAATAAGGGCGCGATGATATTCCACATGGTACGCGCACAAATGGGCGATGTAGCCTTTAGGTCTTTGTTGCGCGATTTTTATTCCACCTTCGCTGGGAAAAGCGCGCGTATTGATGATTTCGAACGGTTGGCGGAACAACATGCGCAAAGTGCCGTCAAGCCACCGCAAACTCCGCCGGATTTGCGTGGGTTTTTTACTCAATGGCTTAATTCGACTGGCGTGCCGGAGTTCGCCATAGAGTATGTCGTTTACCGAACTCCGAAAGGGTTTCGAATCGCGGGAAAAATCAAACAACCTCTCGATACATTTCGCATGCCAGTTGAACTGCGCGTCGAAACGGAAGGAAACCCGGAGTTGAAGACTATCAACGTTATCGGATCGGAGTCGGAATTCACTTTGGAAACCTTTGGTCGGCCAAGACCAGGCGGTATCAAGATCGATCCCAATAACGTAATTCTCAAAGGTAGTACGTCGTTGCGTTCCCGTGCGGCCGTCGCACGAGGCGAGGAGCTCGCCGAACAAGGACGCTACTATGATGCAGTCGCTCAATATCAGAAAGCGTTAGCGATCCAGCCGAATAGGCCGCTGGCGGACTTTCGAATGGGTGAGGCCTTTTTCTACCAGAAAAACTATCAGGCATCGGCGAATGCCTTCCGCGAAGCTCTACAAACAGTCCCCGAACCTTCCGAAAAATGGACGGAAGTCTGGAGTCATATTTATCTCGGCAAGATTTTTGATTTGCTGGGACAGCGAGAACGAGCGGTAAATGAATACAGTAAAGCTCGGCAGGCCAATGATGATACTGGCGGTGCACAACAAATCGCAGAAAGCTTCCTGAAGAAACCTTATGTGGAAGGTTCGGCCTCCGCATCAGTTCCGGCTACCGGAAGCCCCACGACGCCAGCGGCATTACCCCCGCCACCTTCGAACGATCGACCGATATTAAAGAAAAGGCCAGACCCGTCCGAAATGCTGTAAGGAGGCCTGCAGCGGCATTCGGCTACCATTGCTGAATCCAATCTCGGCTTAAGGTTTCGCCCTGACACGCCTTTTTGCTGAATTGGAATCTATAGACTCTTTCCCCTGAACGCCCGGCGACTCACTGACCTGAACTATTTCTCTGCCCATGCGACGCGCGACTTCGCAACAACTGGCGATCGTCTCTAAGGACGTCATCGGCGTCGTGACGAGCTTGATGTGTTTCATCTTGGGGCCGGGATTGAAGAAATGCATTCCGATACATCGATCGCCGGAGACGGTAGCATCCGCCATGTCGCTGATCGAAAGCGAAGATGTGTTGCTGGCAAAAATCGCACCTGGCTTAGCAAACTTGTCGAAGATTGTGAACAGCTCAATCTTCATCTCCATTTCTTCCGGAACAGTTTCGACGATGAGATCAGCATCGCGGATGGCGTCCTCGATAGTGCTTGCAGTGGCGATTAGAGATAATGCGGTAATGCGGCGGGTGGCGTCGACTGTTCCGCGCGAAACGTCCTGATCAAGAGACCTCCTAATCCACGCCATACTCTCCTTCAATATTTTAAGGGAGATGTCTTCAAGGACGGTGTTGTAGCCGCCATATAGCGAAGCATAGGCGACTCCCCGGCCCATAGCGCCTGCACCAATCACTGCGATGGTCTTTATATCCACTTGTTGGCCCGGCGTTGCGCGCACAGACTCACATAGCCAACTTTTAGGCTTCTTCGTCAAAACCGAGGCCGATATGACGGCCACAGACCGGACGCGTAATGAACTGAAGCTTTCAAATCAATGGCGGAGGAGCCCACGACGAAACTAACCTATCGATTAGCTTATTGAATCAAACCTTTCGGAGAGATCCATTGCTTTTCGATGGCTTGAATTTCATTCACGAGCGCCACGTCTTCTTCTCGCGGCAGCATTTCGTCAAGGTGCTGCACGTGTTGGCTTGGGGTTAGCAGGTCACCCGTAACACTGTAAGGCTGTTTGGCAAATTCGCCGATGAAGCGATTGAATTTTACGTCTGGAACATAAAGGAGAGTTTGGCCCGCGTGAATGTTCTTATTGATCATCTCCACCAGCTTCTTGCATTCCGCCAGGTACAGCTCCCGGCTATGCTCATTCATCCTTTCCAGTTTGGCTTCGTGTTTCGCCGTGGGTTCGTCGTAACGCCCCTTAAGCCCCCAAACGTAGAACCAGTGCGCAGAGCTCGATTTGTCGACTCCAAAAAGGTCGAGGCTTACAGGAATCCATTTGTTGATGTATTTCTGGATGACATTTGTAGGGACAACTCCAGCTTTGACGATACGCTTGATTCCGTCCTGGCCTGTTCCCAGGTGGAAAGACTCTTCCTTTAGCATGGGAATCATCGATTGAGCTAGCGGCGCGAATCCTGAATAGCTCAGCATGGTGAGTTGGTATTTACCATCGCGATCAACAAAATCCGTGTACGTAAAAAAATCGAGCCAGTTATTGACCTCTTGGTTGAAGGCCCCTAGGAGACGCTTCTGATCGAAAGCGCGACGTTCAAGCATCTTCTGAGCTTCAACACGACCGCCATAGCCAAAATGATTCATCAACAGGTAGCACATTTGCCACCCATGACGCATCTCCTCGGTGACCACGCGGCAAAGCGATTGGCGGTCGTGTTCGCTAGGCGAAGTTTCGAACAGGCGGCGCTGTTGTTCAACAGAAGCAAATTCGGTGTCACCTTGATAAACGATGAGATTCATCAATGCGTCGCGCATGCGCTGGTCGGGAACCTGCACGACTTTTTCCCATTTTGGCCGTCCTTTATAGGCACCGAACTCAACTTCAGTCGAACGCGTGGGGCCGAACTTCGCTTCGAACTGGTAATTCGTGATTTCCGGGTATGCAACACCGATGTCGCGTTGCCATACGCGAAACAAATCCACCCAGTCATCAAATGTTGTTAATCGTGTCGCCGGCATGTCCCTATCCTCCTAAGACGATGTTGTCACTCGCGCCGGGCACGCACGAGCCAAGTTACAAATCTTTTGCGACTGTCGCCCCCCAAGGTTTACTTTCCGCTAAAATTTGGAGGTCTCTTCTCGGAAAACGCACGAATCCCTTCGCTGCAATCTTCAGAACGAAAACAGCGGAGCTGTTCCGTAACCTCTGTCTCGAGTGCCTGGGCTAATTCCTCCCGCTCGCTGCCAAATAAAACTTTCTTTACTGCCTGGATAGCGAGCGGCGGTCCCTGCGCGATCTTTAGCGCCAAGGATCGCACTTCGGCCTCCAGCCCGTTGGCGGGGGTAACTCGGTTGACGATACCAAGCTGGAGTGCAGTCTGCGCGTCAATCATATCCCCAGTGTAGAAAAATTCCGCCGCTCTAGCAGGTCCAACAAGCCGTGGGAGAAAATACGTCCCGCCAAAATCAGGAAATAATCCAACCTTTACAAAGTTTTGACCGAAGGTCGCTTCCTGTGCAGCGAAACGCATGTCAGCAGCGAGTGCGATATTCATACCTGCGCCTGCTGCTGCACCGTTGACCGCGGCAATCACTGGTTGAGGCATAGTGCGCATTGTGAGGATAGTTTGCATGCCCGAGCGCAGAAGCGGCTCGAGCTCAGTTGCGTGGCCGGATCGACGGGCCCTGCCGATTACGCCCAGGTCGCCGCCAGCACAGAACGCCCGGCCTGCACCCGTCAGAATGAGTACACGGACGGACTCATCCTTTGACAAACGTTCAAATGCATCCTTGAGCGCCGTGGACAAATCATTGTCAAGGGCATTCAGGCGATCCGGACGATTCATCACCAGCGTGGCGATGCCATCTTTTCTGGATTCCAGAATCATCACGCTTGTCAGCGCCATTCTTGCAGCTTCCGTCATAAATGTCAGATCTAATGCTTCTTCTCAGTCCGTTCGGCTTCGGTGCGGGTGACCAATTGCGCGAGCTTTCGAAAATGTCGTACTCGCTCACCATTGTTCTTATCATTCTGATCGTATGTAGCGGGCAACACGTACACACGCGCACCGTATAACAGCTCCGGCTGGAGACCAAATCTGCATTTTCGTTGGGCAAACTGCTCGTAGGCCAGTTTGCCGTTGAATGCGATCACGTGAGGTGTGAACTCTTCAAGGCGTTGAGACAGCACAATGCGCCCTTCGGCGAAGTCTTCTCGTCTCAGGTCATCTGGGACCTTTGTTGGCCGCTTCACAAGATCCGTCAAGCCGATACTAAACTCAATAACGCGCTTATCGTCGTGGTAGTCAAAGGGTTCCGGAATCACCCCGCCTCTGTACAGAACAGGCCAAAATTGATTGCCTCGGCCCGCGTAATAATGGCCCACGCGAACCGAGGACTCGGTCGGATTGCAGCCAACGATGACGAGCTTCATGCCTTTTCGAAGATAGTCTGGCAGTGTTCGCATTAGACTAGTTCGTTATGCATTCGAACGTTCTTACTTCCCCTTGAAATTGGCAGCTCGCTTTTCCACGTACGCCGCAAGCCCTTCCTTAGCGTCTTCACTGGTGAAAAGCAACTGCTGTAGCTCACGCTCAAGCGCCAATGCTTCCCCGAACCCTACCTCGGCGCCAGTGACGACGGCTCGTTTAATGCGTCCGACAGCGCGTGAAGCCTTGTTGGGCGGGCAGAATTGTTTGGCATAGGCCATCACGTCTTCCCAATAAGCCTCGCGATCATAGATGTAATTGATCAACCCCATCTCAAGAGCTTCTTCGAAGCTGAAGGTTTGCCCCGTAACCATGAGTTCCAGAGCTTTCGCGCGCCCAATAACGCGCAGAAAGCGTTGGGTGCCGCCGGTCCCTGGAAGCACGCCGAGATTCACTTCGGGCAAACCGATCTTACCGCCTTCTTTCTTGGCAATTCGAATGTCGCATGCCAGAGCAATTTCTAAACCCCCGCCCACGGTGTGACCATTCAGCGCACCGATAACCAGTTTGGGAGTCTGCTCAAGACGACAAAGTGTCTCATTGGCATGTAGGCAAAAGTAGTACTTAAATGTCGGATCTGCCTTGGTGAGCATCGGAATACTTGCGCCCGCCGAGAAGAACTTTTCTCCGGCACCACGGATCAAAATCACGTGGACGTTGTCATCCATCCGCGCCTTGACAATAGCAGCATCCAGCTGTTGCATCATTTCGAAGGTGTAGGTATTAGCGGGAGCATCGTCCATTTCGAGAATAGCGATGCCGTCGTCGACGCAATAATGGATAAGTTCCTTGTTGCCGATCGCCTGTGTTGTGGCCATCATATCTCTCCTTCAAACCATTTCGGCTTTACTCTGGCGTGCCAATCTTCTCGAGCGAAAGTCGATTCCTTCCCGGACCATCCGCAGTCGCACCGTTACGTCCGTTCAAGGCACCGTGGAGAAAAATGCTGCATATAGTTTCAGAGAGCTCTTCAGCGCTGGGGTCGACCGCAGCGTTATGCCACTTATAGATCCAGTTCATCATGCCGTAAAGAATCAGAATCGCAATGCGAGGATTCGCCAGCCCTGCCGTTTTTTCACGCGTTACATCCTCGAAGATTTCGCACGCCAAGTTATAGTAGCGACGCTTGATCGCCCCAATTTCCTTCTTGTACGGCTCCTCCAAGGCATCGTCTTCGTGAGAAAGTACTTTCATCTCTGCCGGGTGGGCTAAGAAATAGTCTAAGTGGTTGCTAATAAATAGTTTGAGTCTAGCTTGAGGATTGCTGACGGCAGGTAGTTCGGATTGTAGTCGGTGGACTACGCTGGTGAAGGCCTTTTTCTGAATAAGATACAACAATTCTTGTTTGCTCTTGAAATAGTAATACAGCCCGGAAAGCGAAATGCCCGTGGAGCGGCTGACGTCGCGCATGGAAGCGCCTGCAAATCCACGATTTGCAAAAATTTGCGCCGAGTGCTGTAGGATGTGCTGGAGCTTGGCCTCAGAATCACGGAGCAGTGCTGTACGCGGCATAGCAATTTGTCGAACGTTCGTTCAACAAAATATACCCTCGCCGCATAAGAATGTCAACGCTGGCTCGCGTCTCCGGCTCGCCCACTCTCATCCAATTAAGTGATTAGCGAGGAAGCGCCGCTGTGCTCTGTGTTAATTTTATGACTAGCCAAACCTTGGCCCTGGCTGCCGGCGGCTACTTGACTGATTTGAGCACACCGAATCCACATCGTTTGTCGTCACGCGTCGTCAAGGATGACGAACATCTGCTCGTTGCGCGGGCAAAATCCGGCGACGCAGTTGCGTTCGAAGAGCTGGTCAACCGTTACGAACGTAAGATATTTCGTCTCACGATGAATATCACGCGCAATCGCGAAGACGCCGAAGATGCGATGCAAGACGCTTTCATGAAGTCGTACTCGCATTTGAAAGATTTTCAGGAGGATTCGCGTTTCTATACCTGGCTTGTACGCATCGCCGCGAATGAAGCACTGATGCGGCTCCGCAAGCGCCGTCCTAACCAAGTCTCCCTAGATGAACCCCTCGAAAACGAAGATGACATTATGCCTCGTGAAATCGAAGACTGGGGTCCAAGCCCGGAACAGCGTTACGCACAGACAGAGATGCACGAGATTCTGTCCCACGTCATCGATACTCTTGAACCGAATCTCCGAGTTGTGTTCGTTTTGCGAGACCTGGAGGGACTGTCGACAGAGGAAACGGCTTCTGCGGTTGGAATATCCAACTCAGCCGTGAAAGCAAGACTACTGCGAGCGCGGCTTAAACTTCGAGAGAAATTGAATCCTTATTTTCGACACGGGGAACCAAGTTGAATTGCAAAACTATGATTCTCGAGCTTTCAAGCTATATCGACGGTGATCTCGATATCGAAACAATGGAACAATTGGAATTTCATCTAAGAGGTTGCGAAGATTGCAGAATGGTGGTCGACCAGACGAAACGAACTCTGCAAATATTCTGCGGCGAGGAAGCCGTTGAACTTCCAACCGGAGTGCGGTCCCGCTTGCACGACGCGTTGCGCCGCAAGATCAGTGTAAAGCAGAGTTAGCAATCACGCTTCGGGAGTGTCGGTCCACAGGGGCAATTCCCTTCCGAGTTTATTCTCTCGCACCAGCGTATATACTCTCATGGCCACGGCTAGGTCCCAAGATGCAATTCCATTCGATTTGAAAAGTGTTAATTCTGTGTCGCTGCTTCTTCCCGCAGTCTTCCCTGCTACAACATCAGAGAGCTTCTTCACACCCATCCAACAGGATTCATCGCCATGAAACGCAATGATGAGATCTCCTGCTTCCTGCTGCGCCTGCTCGACTGAATCCACGACAATCACATCGGCGCTGGCAACGGCTTCGTCGTCTAGTTCCCGCTTGTGGGCGTGGTTGGCTCCAATGGCATTGATGTGTGCGCCCTGCGACAAATCAGAGCCCCTTACAACTGGCTGCGATGCGGTCGTAGCCGTACATACGATGTCGGCTCCACGAACAGCTTCACTCGCTGAAGTCGCGGGCCGAACTTGAATGTCGAGTTGCTGGCTCATCTCTCTTGAAAACTTTTCGCAGTGGGCAGCATTGCGACTGTAGGCCCGTACCAGATCTAGTTGGCGAACGGCCGCCATCGCTTCTAGTTGTGTCTTGGCCTGCCCCCCAGTTCCGACGATTGCGGCGATGTGCGCGTCCTGGCGCGCAAGATAGCTCGTCGCTACGCCGGATGCCGCCCCCGTACGCAGTTGGCCCATATAATCAGCTTCGATGAGCGCTAACAATTCGCCTGTGGCCATTTCATACAAAGGCACCAGAAATCGCAGTCTTCCAGCAACATAGGTGTACTGCTTCACCGCAACGTAACCGGCGGTGTAATCTGCGGCGGCCATGTAATGAAAGAAAGCGCTGCCAGGTAGTTCAAAGCGACGCCGTGGGTGAACGATGACTTCGCCACTTGCTTGTTTGCGGGAGATGACCTCAACAGCTTCTATAGCCAACGGCATTGTCAGAACGGCCCGCACTTCGGCTTCGCTGACATGTAGTGTCATTCTTGTGCTCCGATGAGATTCTTCCGGTCTGCAGCTGTGCATTCTCTCACAGGGGGCGCTAAAACGGTTTTCATGCTAATTCGAATGGCGGAAACCCGAGCTCAGCGGCGCCACAGAAAGTTTCGATGGGGAGTAGAAGAAAGGCCGTTTGGTCATAAACCTAGAAGTTATCGCGACTTTTTCGGGGCTTTCGATGTTTTGGGACTCTTGCCGGCATCGCCCGTCTCGCGGACGCGGCGGACGACCGTCTGAACTAAGTGATACACATGCTCTTCTCTATTCTGATCTTTTACTCGGAAGCGAAACTCGGGCTCCGACTTTGGTCCTTTGTTAATACGAATGGGCATCTGACCGCATAGGTTATTTTCGATGAAGGCAGTTTCGTAACGATTCTTTCTCCTATCCCAGGTATATACACGCAATGAAGTGAAGTCGCACACCTGTCCTTCCGGCCCGCGACTGCCTGCCACGAGATACTGCGCTTTGTCCCCGGCAGGATCGGCCACTCGGTTTAATTCGAACCAGGCAGCGGGCCGCACGTTGGCGGAAGCTGTTCCTTCACGGACGGGATTGGGAAGATCAAGCTCCACGAACCGACCGATGATCCAGCCGGCAATGGAAATGGTTTGATCGTTCGGTTGTGTGGCGGTCGTGGTGTCTGAGTTGCGGGAAGCATTTTCGCCGGGCGGAAAACTGGCTAGTCCACGGACCAATAACCAATCTTCCTTTTTAGCTTGTTGGGACTCATTCGAAGAATCTTTTTCATCGACTTGGGACGTCCAATCGGCCACCGCACGGCTGACGACTTCCACCGCAGTTCCGCGTGGAAATTGGTAGAGCCTTGGCTGTGTGCGGCCCGGTTCCACACGCAGATTGGTCGATACTTTTGTCCGGCCGCGGGCCTGCACGGGCATTGTGCGCGCCTGTGTCAGCAATCTTGCGCTGCGCTGCCAGAGTGCGGTTTCCATCAGAAGCCGTGCGTCCACCCAGCCGACCGCACCCGAGGCGGTGCGGATCTTCACGTTTTCATTGCGCCGCGCGACGATATCCACGCGATCGCCATAGTGCAAAGAGTCAAGGGGCTCACGAACCTGCGCTACACTGCTCCAAAGTGTGACGCTGCGATCGCTAATGTACGCTTCCCCGAGTGTTTCGTGTTTCGGTCGAAAGATCCAGGCCAGTAACGCCACTACAATTAGCAGAGGCACAGCTACAAGAAGCTTACGCTTCATGCCTCGGCCCCGGAGATAAGCACGAGACCCAAGCACATTATCACGGTGAACGTATTTCCGTCCGCCCCGCGGTCCAGGTCAACTGTCTGAAAACACTTCATGAGACACCAGTTATATTCGTAAAGATTGTACCTGATTCATTGATTAGGCCGAGGTAACGAAGACTGCAGTGTTTTTTCTGTTAAAATACCGTAACGTATAACCATTCTCTCTCACAGTTCTCGGAGGGTTTGATGAAGTTCTTGAATGCCCTACAACCGGTTGGGTTGTTGCTTCTCCGCGCAGCCCTCGCGGTCATTTTTATTTCGCACGGCTATCCCAAATTGGCGCATGCGAACAGCGGGATGCAGGCTTTCTTTGTGCAACACGGGCTTCCGGGATACTTCACGTATGTAGCAGGTGTCGTGGAGACCTTTGGAGGCGTGCTCCTCCTGCTTGGATTGTTCACAAGGGCCGCAGCCTTACTTCTAGCCATTGAGATGTGTGTGGCTATCTGGAAAGTGCACAGTGGCGGCGGGTACCTGGCGATACGCAACTACGAGTTCCCCATGGCGGTGGGAGCGGCATGTTTCGCGCTCGCGACCGTCGGAGCCGGACTCATTTCCTTGGACCATCCACTTTATGCAGCCCGGGGCGGCGGGAAGCCCAGGAGATGAGCGGAATGTTCTAGCCCACCTGCGTACGTCTCGTTAGAGCATTGTTATGAGACGACCGTAGCGGACGTTGAAGAAGTTGGGACGATGCTCGCAGGCGCCAGCGGCAAGACGATCCACAGAATGATGTAAACAAGCACGCCAGTACCGGCAAAGAGGACTAGCAATAACCACACCAGCCGGATCACTGTGGGATCGAGATCAAAATATTCAGCCAGGCCGCTGCAGACTCCCGCAATTTTCTTGTCCGTGCTGGAGCGCATTAGCCTTTTCGTAGTGCAAGTTGCAGGCGAATATCCCGGAGCACTAGCCTCTGGCTGCCGCGCGCCGCAGTTGTAACAGAAATTTGAACCACTAGCGATATCCTTCTGACAGTTGGGGCAAGTCATCGGAGCACCTCCACAAAACAGTATTCCGCCACGTCCTTAGAGATAATACGCTGAAAGTTCGCAAAAAGTTTCATCTGACCTGAGGCCGGCCATCCGCTCAGTATTCGAGGATCTGTTTGACGGCTGCGGTGATATGGTTCGTCTGCGGCAGTATCACGTCTTCGAGTCTTGGGTGGTAGGCACAGAATGTGTCCATAGCCGCTACGCGTTTTACTGGCGCATCTAACTCGTCGAAAAGCTCGTCCGCAATACGGGCCGCAATTTCGGCTCCGTATCCCCAACTAGCCATGTCTTCGTAGGCCACCACCACCCGGTGGGTCTTGCGGACTGTGTCCTCTATAGCCTCCCAGTCATACGGGGAAAGAGACCGAAGATCGATAATCTCAACGGAGATACCTTCGCGTTCGAGTTGAACTGCCGCGACTTCCGCGCGGTGCACCAAAGCTCCATACGTGATGATGCTGACCTGCGAACCCTCTTTCACCAAGCGCGCTTTGCCAAACGGCACCATGTAGTCCGGCCCGGGATACTCAGAGCGGTTATACGGCTGGCGATAAAGATGTTTGTGCTCCAGGAACATAACTGGGTCATCGCTTCGGACGGCCGTGCGCAGCAAACCTGCAAGGTCAAGGGCCGTGGAAGGCATCACCACCCGTAGCCCTGGGCAATGAGTGAAAATCGATTCGCCGCTCTGGCTGTGGTACACCGCGCCGCCGGTGAGGTAACCGCCAATAGCGACGCGCAATACTACCGGCGCTTTGAATGCGCCGTTCGAACGCCAACGCATGACACAGAGTTCATCGCGAATCTGCATCATCGCTGGCCAGATGTAGTCGAAAAATTGAATCTCCGCAACCGGCTTGAGGCCGCGCGCTGCCATCCCAATTGCTCGACCGACGATGCTCGCTTCCGCCAGGGGTGCGTTAAACACGCGGTCGGCGCCGAATTTTCGCTGCAAGCCGGCGGTTGCTTTGAAAACACCCCCTTTCCCTTTTACGTTTCTAAGATTTCCTTCCCGACTAACATCGGCCACGTCTTGTCCAAAAACAATGATGCGCTCGTCACGCAACATTTCATCCGAGAGCGTAGCCGACACCGTCTCAACCATAGTTCTCGGTGCTCCGTGGTATTGCGGTTGGGTTCCAAAAGCCGCGGATGTAGGGTCTATGTCCGGTGAATAAACGTGCGTTCGAATCGAATCAACGGAGGGTTCCTCGGCTGCGAGTGCCTGGTCCGCGGCCTCCCGGACCTCAAGGTCAATTCCCGCTTCGAGGTCCTCGATTTGTTTCTGGTTGAGCAGCCCTTCGCGCACCAGAAAAAGTGAGAATTTCGAGATGGGATCGCGATGGGCTTCTGCTTCGCGTTCTTCCGGGGGTTTGTACAGCTTTTCGTCGTCCGATAGAGAGTGAGAATAAGGTCGCGTCACATGAGCGTGGACCAACGTCGGCCCTCGGCGCTCACGGCAATATCGAATCGCTTCCGAACAAACAGCGTAGCTTTCGAGCGGATCCGTACCGTCACATTCCCCGACATGTAAGCCTGTAAAACTGCGCGCCACTTTGGAGATGCTTCCGCCTGCTGTCTGAACTTCGACAGGTACTGAGATGGCGTAGCCATTGTCTTCAACCAAATAAAGTATGGGAAGCTTCTTCACGCAGGCCGTATTAAGAGACTCCCAGAACTCGCCCTCGCTGGTCGCACCTTCGCCTGACGACACATACACAATTTCATCTCGCTCATAGTGCACGAAATCACCGAGAGGAGCTTTCTTAGCCTGCGCCACGGCTTTGGGACGACCCTCGTAATAAAGCGTCGCTTCCGCTGCGCCCACGGCCTGCACGAATTGCGTGCCAGTACAGGAAGATTTACTGACGATGTTCCACTTCGGATGACCCCAGTGGGATGGCATCTGTCTTCCGCCCGAGCTGGGATCATCCTTGGCGCCTACGGCTTGCAGAAGCATTTCCAGCGGGGTGACTCCGAGCATCAGACAAAGAGCGCGGTCGCGATAATAGGAATAAATCCAGTCGACCCCCGGCCGAAGAAGCAACCCGATGGCGGCCGTCACACCTTCATGTCCCGCGCTTGAGATCTGGAAGAATATCTTGTTCTGGCGTTTGAGCTGAATTTCTCGATCATCCAGTTTGCGGGAAAGATACATCGTGCGGTAAATCCGGATCAGCGTATCGCGGTCGAGTCCGTGCATTTTCGGAGCATCAAGCCTGGCAACTTTGACGCGCGTCTGCAATGCCATTCAATCCGTCCTCGAAACTGAAATCTGGAATTTCATCTCTGCGGGACTCTATTATAGCGAAAACCTGGGCACCCTTGGATGATTGTGCGACCTCAGAGAGGGACATCGCCGACCCTACCCGGCCAATTTGGATTCGTGACTAGACTCTGCGGCAAACGCGATTTACCTAGGAAAGCGACTCAAATTGTTTATCTGTCATTTCGAATTCAGCTTGCCCCTGATGAATGATCTGCGGCGAGGCGCTCTTGAAAGGCTCTTCCGAGGGAATGCGATCGACCCAGCGTTGCTCGGAAAGTTTCTCGTGCGTTGAAAAATAGAGACGTATCAGCAAGCCGATATTGCTCTTCGCACTAGATGATGATTTCTCCGCTGCTGGTGTGGCAGATCTGGGTTTGCCCTTTGTTTTCGCTCTATCGGCGGACACCGATTTTTCTGCGTTCTCCGCTACCTCGGCTGTTTCGGCCACCGCGCCATCGTCGCGTTCAATCTTGTAAAGGAGCTTTTTGTCCAAGCGGAATGCCTGTTTCCAGACATTTAGCTTTTGACACGCCTGCTGAACCGTTTCTTCATCCGCACCAAAATTGAATTTTAGATATGTATGGGCCATAAATTGAGTCTGGGCCGCGCCTAACACCAAGTCAAGATGGGCTACCGCTGATTATTCACCATCTGCTAACAGATTTACACGAATACGCTGCTCCGATACGATGAGTGTTTTTGACGTATAATCGCCGGTGGGTAATCTTTTTGTTAAGCCGGCCAAATCTCGATAGTTTTCGCGTTTTCGGCGCAGTTGTATGCTTACTAGCAGTTGGCTTCCTTTATGCTCCGCTTACCGCAGCTGCATGGAGGGCTCGCGCAAATATGTGCTGCGTGTCGGATCTCTGCTCCATACCGCGACATCATCATCAGAAGTCCCCCGCGGCGCCTTCGCATAGCATGGAATGCGGTCATGAAATCAGCGACTTGAGCGCTTGCACGATGTCCGGTTGTGAGCAACCTAATCACCCACTAATGACGCCCGTAACTTTCGTCCTGCCCGCCGCGCTATCTGTTTCTGTGCCGATTCTAGTCGACCACACTTTTGAAACGGTGGACGCATTCGGTTCTAGTGCCTCGGTTGACATTCCATCTCCTCCTCCTCGCGCCCTGCTAGAGACCGTCTAACAACCGAGTCTTGCCCCCATCTGCTGATTAACCTGAGCCGAGCTTTTATGCTCGCGCTTTTTATATTTTTATTGGAGGGCAGAATTCTCATGCGGCGCGTCTTATTGTTATTGGCAATCTCTTGCATGCTTAGCAGTGTGGTCTTTTCTACTGTCTTCGGCATTATTCGTGGCATAGTCCACGACCCGCAACATCGACCCGTTTCTGACGTCACGATTACGCTAAAGGGGAAGAATTCTACGTTCACTTTGACGTCACAAACGGACGCCAGCGGCGAATTCCACTTCGATGCCGTACCGCTTGGCGAGTATACGATTATGGCTTTGGACGATTCTTTTGCGAGGCAGACACAGGAGGTTACCGTTTTTTCCGGCAGCGCTCCCATCCTGCATTTCGAATTGCGGCTGGCGTCGCAGAATCAGTCGATCACTGTTTCGGCGGATTCTGCTTCCGCCCAGACCGAATTAACTACACCGTCGAGCATGGTTGACCGCGAGGAAATTCGTCGCACGCCCGGTGCCTCGCAAACAAATAGCCTGGCAATGATTACGGACTACGTCCCGGGCGCATATGTGACGCATGATCAACTGCACGTGCGTGGCGGACATCAGGTGAGCTGGCTTATCGACGGCGTGCCGATTCCCAATACGAATATTGCCAGCAACCTCGGTCCGCAAATCGACCCTAAAGACATCGACGCAGTGGAGATGCAGCGCGGAAGTTACTCAGCGGATCTTGGGGACCGAACCTACGGTGTTTTTAACGTCGCCCCTCGCACCGGATTCGAACGCAATAACGAAGCTGAACTTGTCACCAGTCTTGGGAATTTCTACCAGACTGACAATCAGTTCAACGCCGGAGGCCATAGTCAACGGCTAGCGTATTACCTCAGCGCAACCGGAAATCGAACAGACTTGGGCCTGCAGACGCCTACCTCACGTGTCATTCATGCTCGAGCCAACGGGTATGGAGGATTTGGCTCGTTGATTTGCAACTTGAATCCCGCAAATCAATTTCGGCTGGTGGCGTCAGCAAGGCGCGATTTCTATCAGATTCCCAACACACCAGAGCAGCAATCGGCCGGCATTGACAATGCGAATCGAGAAAGTGACGCCTACGTGGCGTTTTCATGGGCCCGCACGTTTAAGGCAGGACTGGTCCTAACTGTATCCCACTTCTACCATTTCAACCGAGCCGCGTTCGAAAGTAATCCTCGGGATTTTCCATCCGCCACTACAGACGATCGCTCGTCGAAATACCAAGGGGGGCAGGCCACAGTCGCGTACGTAAGCGGCAGGAATAATGCTCGTGCCGGTATTTACGGCTTCCACCAACGCGACCATGAACTCTTTGGATTGAGGTTCAACGACCGCGACGATCCGAATTTTGGCCGTGATTTTCAAGAAAAACAGAACCTCCCCGGCAGCTTGATGGCGTCGTTCCTCGAAAACCAGTTCCGCGCGACGTCCTGGTTGACTCTAAGTGCAGGCATCCGGCAAACACACTTCTCTGGAAGCGTAGTCGAAAATGCTACCAGTCCGCGATTTGGAACCGCGTTACGCATTCCGAAATTGCGGTGGGTATTTCGCGGCTTTTATGGTCACTTCTACCAGCCCCCGCCGTTGGTAACCGCTTCTGGGCCGGTGCTCCAATTCGTAAATAGTCAGAACCTCGCGTTCATCCCGCTTCACGGCGAACACAACGAAGAATCCCAATTCGGCGTTACCATTCCTTTGAAAGATTGGACCATCGACGCGGACACTTTTCGTACCCGCGCGAAAAGCTTTTTCGACCACAGCAGCGTGGGCAACTCCGACATTTTTTTCCCGCTTTCCATTGAGAGTGCGCTGGTGCGCGGCTGGGAGTTAACGTTGCGCTCGCCACGTCTGTTCCAGCGCGGCCAGTTATACCTAACTTACTCAAACCAAATCGCGCAAGGGCGCGGCGCAATCACCGGTGGACTGATCAATTTTTCGCCCCCCGGCGATTATTTTTCGCTGGATCATGATCAGCGCAATACATTGCATGTAGGAGGAATTTTCAACCTCCCGCGGCGGAGTTATGCCTCCGCGGATGTTTATTACGGATCAGGCTTCTCGAACGGACAGCCCCCGCCCGATCATTTATCAGGACACACGACGTTCGACATTGCGTTAGGAAAAGACTTTGGAGAGAAATTCTCGGTTTCGCTCAATATACTAAATGGGGCCAACCGGCGCGTCCTGCTGGATAACAGCCAGACGTTCGGGGGCACGCATTATCTTCATCCACGGGGAATTTTCGTTCAGGTACGATACCGCTTTCACTATTTGAAATAATATGGATTTGGCTGCCTTATCAAACGCAAAGTATTCGCGCACTCATGTCTAGTAAGACAGAAAGCAATTCCTGGGCGAACCGCACTGTTCTAGGAGTCGGACTCACCAGTCTCTTTAGCGACTGGAGTCATGAAACGGCGACTGCGGTGTTGCCGGCGTTTCTAGCCACGATCGGGGCAGGCGCAGCGTGGCTGGGAGCAATCGAAGGAGTCGCCGACGGACTATCCAGTTTCACTAAACTAGCCTCCGGGCATTTCGCCGATCGCTTGAAGCATCGCAAGCCACTGGCGGTTTTTGGATATGCGTTTACGGCGCTCGCCACAGCTTCGTTCGCGGTTGCCACGAACGCCTATCATGTGCTCTTCGGCAGAGTAACTGCGTGGCTGGGTCGCGGCGTGCGTTCTCCAGCTAAGAAAGCGTTACTCGCTGCTGACGTGCCTCCGAATGCTTATGGGCGCGCCTTCGGGTTGGAACGCTTAATGGACACGGTCGGCGCGATTGCCGGACCTCTTACGGCTTTATGGCTGCTCGAGGTGACCGGCCACTCCTACCGAAAAGTTTTTCTTTGGACCTTGCTTCCAGGGCTGACTGCGGTTGCGCTGTTCTGGCTGCTGGTACGCGAGCGGCCCATTTCTCCGAAAGCCGGCCAGTCATTCTTGATCGGCCTGCGGACTCTGCCGCTTCCCTTTCGACGATTCCTTCTTGGCGTAGGCATATTCGGCGCGGGCGATTTTTCGCACACCATGCTCATTCTGTATGCTTCGCGAATGCTTGCGCCGGCACACGGCATGGCTCGAGCCGCTAGCATCGCAGTCGGCCTTTACACCCTGCATAATTTTTTTTCTGCGGGTTCAGCTTATTTAAGCGGCTGGCTCAGTGATCATGTGCCGCACCGCAAAGCCGTCCTCGCAGCCGGGTACGGACTCGCCGGTGTAACAGCCATTCTCTTATGCACCGCCACACACTCCGTGTGGTTACTCGCCTTCATATTCGCCTTAGCCGGTTTATACATTGGCACTGAAGAAGCCTTGGAAGACTCACTTGCGGCAGAACTCGTCCCCAAAGAACAGCATGGCATGGCCTTTGGCACTCTGGCTGCCGTGAATGCTGTCGGCGACTTTGTGTCCAGCATACTCGTGGGATTTCTCTGGAGCGCCTATAACGTGAAGACCGCTTTCACAACTTCAGCCATTCTCTTCTCTATCGGTGCATTCCTCATTTTGCGCCTGTGCACAAAACATTGATTTTGCCTTGCACGAGATTTCCATGCATGCTAGCCTTGGCGAATAAAAGGCGAAGTGTTGGAGGACCGGCAATGATCCAATCTATAGCAGTCCGTGCTGCGGCAAACGCACAAGCCCTCACCCCCGTGCATCAAGTGCTTGATGCGTTTGCTTCACGGGATCGTAACGGCGAGATTCTAACTGCCGTGCGCCATTTTCCTGCGCGTCCAGCGCAATGGGTAGATTTCCCGACCTGGGTACATCCCGATTTAGCATTGGCTTACGTCGCCAAGGGCATTAAGCAACTTTACAGTCACCAGGCTGTCGCGGCTGAAGCCGTTCACTCCGGCAAGAACGTCGTAATCGTTACTCCGACGGCATCCGGCAAGACTCTGTGCTACAACCTGCCGGTGTTGAGCGCGGTTCTGGAAAACCCTGACAGCCGAGCGCTTTATCTTTTCCCTACCAAAGCACTGGCTCAGGATCAGCTGGCCGAGCTCTACGACCTGAATCAGCATCTCGACAGCCGCTTCGGCGTCTTCACCTACGATGGCGACACGCCCAGCGACGCACGCAAATCCATCCGCGAGAAAAGTCACCTTGTTCTGACAAATCCAGACATGCTGCACACCGGAATCTTGCCGCACCACACGCGCTGGACCCGGCTATTCGAGAATCTGCGCTATGTCGTCATCGACGAGTTGCATACCTATCGAGGCGTCTTCGGGAGCCATTTGTGCAACGTCTTGCGTCGTCTGAAGCGCATCGCGCGTTTCTACGGACGAGATCTTCACATCATTTGCTGCTCGGCAACGATCGCCAATCCTGGGGAGCTCGCGACGAAACTCCTGGAAGCAGATGTCGAGGTCCTCGCGCTGAACGGGGCGCCCACCGCTGAAAAAACTTTCGTATTTTACAATCCGCCAGTTGTAAATCGGGCCCTTGGAATCCGGCGGAGTTACATCAACGAAGCCTCGCGTGTGGCGCAGGAGTTTCTGAAGCATGATCTGCAAACTCTAGTCTTCGCAAATTCTCGATTGCACACCGAAATCCTGCTTACGTATCTCCAACAGGCGAATCCGCAACTATCTGGCAAGCCAGAGACGATTCGCGGCTATCGCGGGGGTTATCTTCCGAATGAACGCCGCGAAATTGAGCGCGGACTGCGCGAGGGACGCATTCGCGGCGTGGTATCGACCAGCGCAATGGAGTTGGGGATTGACGTCGGCTCGCTAGATAGCGTGGTCATGGCCGGATATCCCGGAACCATTGCCGCAACGTGGCAGCGCGCGGGGCGTGCCGGCCGTCGTAGCGGCAGCTCTTGTGCCGTACTCGTCGCCTCTTCGGCGCCACTCGATCAGTTCATCGTGCGCCATCCGGATTATTTCTTTGGCAACACGCCGGAGCATGCCTTCATTCAGCCCGACAATCTGGAAATACTCATCAATCATCTGAAGTGCGCAGCATTCGAACTGCCGATAGCCCCCACGGAGCTTTTCGGAGATGTCGATGTGCCGGATCTTTGCGCTCGCCTGGCGGAAGCGGGCTTTCTCCATCGGACTGGCGAGAACTACCACTGGACTCAAGAAGCGTATCCCGCGGACACCATTAGCTTGCGTTCGGTGACTAGCGATAATTTTGTGATCATCGATATCACCGGCGAGCCCAAAGTCATCGGCGAGGTCGATTTCCCCAGTGCTCTGACGAGCGTGCACGAGAAAGCTATTTATCTCCACGGAGGTCAGCAGTATCACGTCGAACATCTGAACTTTAAAGAGCGTAAGGCGTACGTCAAACGGGTCAGTGTCGACTACTACACGGACGCTATTCGATATACGCAAGTGCGCATTTTGGAATTTGCGGAGAGCGCAAATGCCCTCGATTCACGGCCGGAACTTCCGGCAAAGCGCGCACACGGAGACGTGCTGGTGCGCTCGCAAGTAATTGGCTTCAAAAAGATCAAGTTTTTCACCAACGAAAACGTCGGGTCCGGCAAGCTCGAGCTGCCAGAAAACGAAATGCACACCACCTCGTATTGGATCACCCTCGAACGCCCCTTCATTCAATCTTTGCCCTATACGATTAGTGAAAGGCAAAGCGGGATGTTTGGGCTCCTGCATGCGCTTGAATCTGTGGCTACGCTGCTTCTAATGTGCGACAAACGGGACGTGGGCACTGCGATCGGTGAGCGGCCGCCGAGCCCAGATACTATTACCAACGAATCCGCGCCAATACGATTGCCAGAAATGGTGTCACCGGATGCCAAAGAATTCTTTGAACCAAACCTGTATTTATTCGACGCTTATCCCGGGGGCATCGGCTTTTCCGAGCCACTATTTCGCGCACACGAGTTGTTGGTTCGTAAAACCCGCGAACTCATCCGCGCCTGCGCGTGCGAGCAGGGCTGCCCCTCCTGCGTCGGCCCAGCGGGTGAACTCGCGCCGCGCGCAAAAGAAGCCGCCCTCGCTATTCTCGATAGGCTGTGTGGCTATGATTCCAGAACAACTTAGATTTGAAGATTGCGGTGAATTTCTTCGGTTCACCCCGGAATGTAACGCAGCTCAGGAGTGCTTTGTAACAAAATGGCAAGCTCCGCAAACAGATTCTCGCGTTTAGCAGCGCTCCGGCCCTCCCATTCCACACCTACGCGCCCGCTGACCTTACGCGAGCCCAGCGAAGAAGACACGCTGGCGAGATTACTCGGCGCCGGCGTGTCACGGAACCGTTTCGGCGAGCATCTCACTGTACGAAACTGGTTTTATACCCCGGAATTCGCCGCTCCCGATCCTACCGCTCTCGAGCTGCTATCCCGCACCGGCGATCCAACGCTTTCGCGACGCACGCGCCAAGCACTTGAAAACCCAGAACGCTGGCTTTTCCTGGATACGGAAACAACCGGGCTGGCCGGTGGCACCGGTACCTACGCATTTCTCATCGGGCTCGCGTGGTGGGATGCCGGCGGGCTGCAAGTCGAACAATTATTCATGCGCGACTTCTCTGAGGAGCACTCTGTCCTCTGCGAGCTTGCCGCGCGCTTAGCCGACCGCCCTGTTCTAATTACGTTTAATGGGAAGACATTTGATTGGCCCCTATTGGAAAGCCGTTTCACAATGACTCGTTCCATCGGCGTTCCACAGCTGGCGGCACATCTCGATCTCCTACATCCCGCACGCGCGCTCTGGAAGCTGCGGCTGGGTTCCGTCCGTTTGGTGGAACTGGAACGTCAGGTCCTCGATCCAGTGAGCCTTGGCTGGCATCGCGAAGACGACATAACATCGGCATTTATTCCGCAGTACTACTTCGATTATCTTCGTGGTGGCCCGCCGGAACCTCTCACGGGCATCACACGCCATAACCAGATGGATTTGCGAGGACTTGCTGCTCTATCCAGTAAGATCAACGCACTTCTTTCTATCGACTCGTCTGGCCAAGAAAATATTCATGCTCTGGACCTCTTCGGCCTCTCCAGATTTCTTCAACACCGCGGAGAGGCCGACAGAGCGCATTCCGCTTGTGCCCAAGCACTCGATCTTGGCCTTCCATCTGAGTTTCGCCCGCGAGCCCGGCGTGAACTGGCAATGATGGCAAAACGCAAAGGCCACCATTTCCGAGCCGCTGAACTGTGGCACGAGATTGTCGCCGACTCCCAACATGGAATTTATGCTTGCGAACAATTAGCCATTTATTACGAGCGCCGCGTAAAAAATTATGTTCGTGCAGTCGAATTCGCGCGGCTTGCGCTATTCAATTTGCGACGTTCCCGCTCCAATAATCGAGATCCTTACATCACTGCTCGATACGCGCGCCTTGAGGGAGAATTCTTGAAGCGCATTGCCCGTCTGGAAAGTCGTATGACGCCACACGCTGCTGAATCTACTGGCAAGGTACTGCCGCTGATTTGATGCTCTTTACATTTCGCGGGCAAGACTTTAAAAAGTTATCGACCCTTATGTGCCGCGTAAAACTGCACTTCTATCGTGCGCTTTTGCGGGATCAAGTGGCGCTTCGGGGAGCTTTCGGCCAACCCATGGCTTTGTTCAAGCTGTCCAAGAGTGCTCGTCCTCCGCCCTCCACCGTGACGCATTCGGCGACCACGCAATGAAGAAAGACACCTCCTTCCGGAGACTCGAAAGAAAAGAAGTTCGACCTGCGGAAAAGATCACTGCGCTCCTCATGTTTTTTCTCAAGCACTTCGGCATATTGCCCGAAAAACTTCGCGGCCTGCTCTTCGCTGGCAAGCTGCAAACGCGCGACCAATACTAACCGTTTTGTCCGTTTTTGTTCGTATACTACATAACGATCGCCATCCCACGCAGCCGCAAGCGTTTTTGCCCGCTCCTCACCGAGGAATTGTTTTAGTACTTCTTTCCAGCCAAATTCTCCCATAACGTTGTCTTCGAGTTTGGTCCAATCTGGCCCTAGAATCTTATCGATCTCGGGAATCGTTACTGGCCTGGGCGATTTGTCAGACCGATATAGTTCTGGGTGCAGGATCTGCTGGGTAGAAATTGGGGGCTTGGCAAATATGCCCGGAAGGCTGTTCCAACCCTCGCGTCTCAGAAACGTGTCAGAGAAAGTCAAGCCACCAAAATACGGAAAGACCAAAGCGTCCTTCAGGAAGGGCGGCGCGGTCTTGAAAGCCGGAGTACTGCCGATGTCGCCCACAAGCATCGCGGGATCGATATCCGGAAGATCCTTGAGCGACTGGCCTGTTCCCTGCAGCAAGTATTCGATCATCGCGGCCATGGCGCTGCCTTCGAGGACAGACTCACGCGCCAGTTCAGCATCATCGTTGGGGCGCGCGGCTTTGACCCACGCTTCTATCTGAAAATGCTGATCCTCCAGCGCGTGCGTCAATTCATGCGCCATCACCATGCGTTGATCGGGCACAGGAATCCAATCTGCGATATAAAACTCGTGGGCTTTGGGGTCGTAAAGTCCGGCAATTTGCTCCGTAAGCAGATCTATCATGAACGAATCCAGATCAAATCCTTTGGGAACAAGTCCAAACGCTTCAGCGCTACGCCCCGCCGCATATCGTTCTTCCGGCTTCTTTTCCTCATTCATTTGCTGAATTACGTAGGTGCGAATTTCTTCACGGGATCGCAACGATTTCTTTAGCGGCGTGCGAAGCTTTAGCTCTGTAATTTCGCTCATCTGTTCTAATACTTCATCGGCAGCAGCCGTAAACTCAGCATTCGCACTGGACTTGGGTGTTGCCGGCGAAATCCTGGACGGCAGTTGGGCTGCTGCGTCAATTACTCCATAGACGCATATCGTCCCGAGAACAACTGTAAATACAAATCCACAAAGACGCTTCGTCAAAGGAATCATAATCTTGGCAGAATATCAGATTGCGATTTAGGACTGTCGAGGAACTCCGGTGGAACACTCTCCCTGCAGAATCGTCAGTAACGCGTGTACATTCGAATAGAAAAGTTCTTTGAGGTATTCCGGAGCGTGCTCCGGCACAAGTGAGCGGTAGGCTTCCAGATCTTGCCAGGAGGAAACCGCTACGCCCAATCCCCTTCTCATCGCTTCCAGACAATTCCGCAAATCCTGTTCTTGACCAGAAAGGGGAGACTCCAAAATCCGCTCGAAGATCTGCTCGTGGCACAGTTGGAGTGCCTGCTGGATTGCTTCGTCGGGATAAAGAGCAGCCATATCCGTATGCCCGTATCGTCCGCTGGACACGTCCCGCAAAGAAGCCAAGTAAGTTAGCCGCGCAAACAGCCCAGGAATTTTCGCCAGAGTACTCTGCGTAAAATCCTGAATGATGCGCTGGTTCTGTTGAAGCTGGGGCATTGTTCGCATCTGAGTCCTGTTCCGAACACGGAAGTTCTTGACTGCAAATTCCCAGCTCAGTTGTAGCCGTGCGTTGGTTCTGTCTCAAACTCAACGAGTTTGATCGTACTTCCTGTCATTTACAACCGTCAACCCATCATCGACATGACGGAATGCCGACTAAATTATTTACTAACGTGGTTAAGTACGTGTTAGCATTCGTCGGTTATGGCGGGTCTCGACAAAGCAGTGGAGTTCATTTGGGCGATGAGTATCATTGCGGAGCTTGCTCTGTTGACTTTCCTCGCTATCCGAAAAAATTTTCGTATCTTCCCCACGTTCAGCGTCTATGTTTGTCTCGACCTGTCCGAAAGTCTGGTACTTTTTATCGCCTACTTAAAGGGCTATAGCTCTCTCGCCTCTTGGCGCACGGCTTCGCTGACTCAAGGTGTTTTGCTGATTGCCAGAAGTCTAGCCATTGTCGAAGTATGTAAACATGTGCTCAGTCGTTTTCGCGGCATCTGGGCCCTTATATGGCGAGTTCTCCTCGCCAGCGCGGGTGTCGCCATCCTTAGTTCCATCCTTGCGCCGAAGCATCGCTGGCAGTTCGTCTTGCCCAACGCCGAGCGTGGCCTGGACGTGGCCATGGCGACCACCATTGTGTTGTTGTTTTTGTTCGCAAAATATTATCAAGTTGTTCCGGACGCCCAGGTTCGCTCGCTCGCCGTAGGATTCTGGTTATATTCCTGTTTTTCCATCCTTGATAACACCCTCCTGCAGCATTTGATGTATCACTACGTTGCGCTCTGGAGCCACCTCAACATGCTCGCGTTTCTAGTAAGCTTACTGATCTGGTTGGATGCTGTTTACAATCTGCAGACGGTACCCAACAAAACGACGGTTCTACTTTCCTCGGAGGTATATTCGGCGATTTCGCCGGCGGTTAATCTTGACCTTCATTTGCTCAACCAGAATCTCACCCAGGTATGGAATGCAACGGCTGATAAGACATGACATTTGACTTCATATCTTTCTTCATTCTCGGAGCGTTGCTGATTTTCGTATTTGTCTGGGTGCTTCATCAACCCGCGCCGCGGAAAAGCGTTAGCAAGGATGACGTGTCCCTGGAAGAGTCTGGCAGTACGCATATCACCTATTTGCCGCAGATTCGGCAAGCTCTCGCTCCGACCGATTTGGCGTATCTTTACGAGCGCATGCCTGGTCCGCTAGCTCAAAAGGTCCAGAAGCAACGGCGAAAGATAGCACTTTCCTACATCTCTGCTCTCCGGAACGATTTTCGAAGTCTGCTACATCTTTCTCGCGTGATCGCCACTCTTTCTCCGGAAATTGCCGCCGCCCACGAATTTGAGCGGTTTCGTCTTAGTCTGGAATTTTCCTGGCGTTACCTTATGATTCGAATTCGGCTCCGCTGCGGGGCCACGCCATTTGCGGCTGTCGGCAGCCTCAGCGATATGATGAGTGGGCTGCATGTTCGAATGGAAACGGCGATTAGAGAGCTGGCCAAGCGCTCCGTGCTGGCAAGCGAACTCCGTTCATCGCTCGACGGGGGAGGGTTGGATATTACTTAATAGCATCGCATCGACTGCCGTGAGAAGTTCCCCAGCTTTAAAAGGTTTTTGCAGGGTAATACGTTGCCTTTCAGTCCCGTTTTCGACCCACACCGCAGAAGGAGCTACGGCACACATTTCGATCAGTCGCTGTGTCAGCAAAGGCTTATGGGCTGCAACCCATTCTCGTAATGATGTGCCCTTTGTGCCCTCCCAGGCCTGCAAATCCGCCACCACCAAGTCAAACTCATGGTTCTCGATAAGTGTGATGGCTTCGTCTGAGCTTTTTGCTGTGTGCACCCGATGGCTATGCCCCCTCAGGATGTCCCCTACCGCTTCCAATACCGACTCATCTTGGTCCAGGAGCAGGATTAATGCCGCTCGATCCGAGATAGGGGCTTGTCCAGCTTCGATTGGGCTGGCTTGACTCGCACGCTGGAAAGGCAATTCGACGGTGAACGAGGCACCCCCTTCGGGTCGGTTATGAACTTGAATGTTTCCACCATGCTCGGTAATGATGCCGTAACAGATGCTTAGACCAAGTCCCGTTCCCTTACCCACTGGTTTTGTTGTGTAAAAGGGATCAAAAACTCGCGATGCTTCCTGTACCCCGGGGCCATTGTCGCTGAATTCGATGTAGAGTTTCTCGTTGTCTGCCCTGGTTTGTACCCACAGGTCTCCGTCGGTCGCGGCTTCCAGCATCGCATCGACCGCGTTGTTTACCATATTTAAAAATACTTGCTGGAGTTGATGAGGATCGGCCGCCGTAATTGGAAGATCTGCGGCCAAATCAAGGTGCACACGTATATTACTCATGCGCAGGTCATAATCGCGCAGCGCCAAAGTCTCCTCAAGAATCTGATTTATGCGGGCTGGAACACGTTCCGGTTTATGTTGGCGCGCGAAGCTTAACAGGTTCTGCACAATCCGATGCGTGCGCTGTGCCTGCTTGTACAGTTTGTCTGAATACTCCATCCCCTGCGGCCCAATTTGTCCGCTCGAAATCAGTAGTTGGCTGTATCCGAGAATCGCTGTCAGTGGATTGTTCAGTTCGTGAGCCACCCCGGAAATTAATTGGCCAATGGCCGCCATTTTTTCGCTGTTAAGAAGTTGTTCTTGCGTGCGCCGTAAATTGTCGTAGGCCTGACGCGTCTCTTCGTAGAGAACCGATCGCTCGATGGCGCTGGAAATCTGACTGCCCACGGCAATAAGTAAATTGATGTCGGCCGGCGAAAATTCCCGCACACACCGACTTCCCACGACCAGGCCGCCCAGTACGTTCCCTTTGGACCACAAAATAACCACATAGGCGGACACTACTCCTTCTTTTTTTTGGGCTTCGCGAAGAGCGGACGGAAGCGCCAAAGCTTGCGTCGACAGAAATGTGGCATGCACCCCCTTAATGTGCTGCAGTAGCTCGGGTTGAATAGACACCGGCTGGAAAGGCCGGCCAAACTCCGTCCGCTGGCCCACTGCGGCAACTCGGCGTAACTGGAAACTGTCCTGGTCAAAAAGGTAAAGCGACGAGACGTCTAAACTGAATAGCTCAGCCATTTGGCGAAGCGTGCGATGTAGAGAATCACCGAGGTCCATCGATTCGGTAAGCGTTCGTGCAATGGAATTCAACACCATTAACTCGCGGTTACGCCGCCGAATCTCTTGCTCCGCCCGCTTCCGCTCGGTGATGTCCAGCAGAAAACCTTGATAAGCGGTTACGTTGCCCGCGGCGTCGCGCACTGCGATTGATGATTCCTGCATGGTGCGAATTTCCCCATCCTTGCGTCTCATGCCGAATTCGAAATCGGCAACCGCGCCATGTTCGTGCAATAGTTTCTTCAGCCGCTCACGTTCTGTGCTGTCGGCAAAAAGCAAGGCAGCAATATCGAGATTAAGCAGTTCCTCTCGACTGTCATAGCCAGTCATCCGAAGAAGTGCGTCATTAAAATCCAAGAAACGCCCCTGCGGGGTGGAGATAAAAACGCCCTCTTGAACGTTTGAAACCAGTGTGCGGTATTTTTCCTCGACGCGTTTACGATCGCTTATGTCTTTTAGAACGTGCACAGTACCCAGTTCATGCCCGGCAGGATCTGTGAAAGTCGAGTTCGAGGCGAGAAAATAACCTTGTAACCAGGGGTCAGGCTCATCGCCTTGCCCCGCCATACCTTCACAATAGGGACAACTCTTGTAGTTTTCGTTCTTGCGGGGCAATAATTGCGAAACCGTACGACCTACTAGCGTACGCGGATCGCGGCCCAGCAGTTCGCCGAGCCGATGGTTCCCTCGCAGGATGGATCCCTGTCGATCATGAACTAGGATCGGATCGCCTATCGAATCAAAGGTATATGCCCATTGTTGCTGAACCGTAGCAACTTGTTCGAACAAACGAACGTTTTGCAGCGTTAATCCCAGTAGATTGGCGATGTTGACAAGGTAAGACATCTCATCGGGCTGGAACTGCGCACTGCGAGTCGAGCCCACCCCAATGAGCCCGAGCGGCCCACTCTTACCCGGCAGCGCCAGCGTAACTATCTCCTGGACCCCAGTCTCCGCCATTTTTTTCCGCGCCGTGGCGTCCTTAACTTCCTCAAGACGCAGGAACTGACAATCCTTCTCTAATACCTGTCGGACCCAAGGCTCGGTGACGGAAAGCTCGTGGTGCTGGGAAAGAAATGCCTCACTGAAACCAACCGCCGCTCGCGCCACAAGTTTTGCTGCTATCCCTTCTCCCTCCATAAGCCGGACGATGCCATGAGTTAAATTCAGACTCTCTAGGAGGTGTCTGAGGACTCGGTCCAGCACCTCTTGTACGGAGAGGGTTTGCGTGCTCGCAGCTGTTAAAAGTGTCAAACGATGTAATTTATCGTTTAATTCCTCCGTGCGGGATCGGGCCCTTTCCAAGATCATGACGACCATGGCCACACCTAGAGCTACCCAGAGCAAGTGGTCGAACGCCACACGAAGGAGAAAGACCGGATGTTCAGGCCATAAGGGTCGATCCAATCCATGTAACCCGCAGGCCAGCAGCATTCCCGCAAGCAGCTGTGCCCCATACCCTCGCCGCCCCAATTTCGCTCGCCACAGGAGCCAGCCGGCCGTCAGAAGCGCCACACTCTCGAAGATCGCAGTCGGCCAATGAAGGGCACCGAAACTCTGTGGACCTTTGGATTCAATATAATAGATGCCCGCGACAATCGCTCCCATGCACGGAAACACAGGCCAATCTCGTCGTGTGGTGTCCCAAACCATATGAATTACTGACAAAACGAAGAGCAGCACGGCTACCGCGTGTCCCAAAACCTCTGCTACCCGCAAACCAGGAACTTGCCAGATGATCTGGGCAACTTCAAACCATGCCGCCAGCGTGAGGGAGAACCAACCAAGAAGCCACAGGCGGAAATAACTGACGGGATGGTCACGCCGGAAGGTGAAGAACAGAACCAATAAAATACTGAGCCCAGTCGCTTCGAAAAACGCGATGCCGAGCAGGCCCTGGTTCTGTAACACGGCACGCCTCCTAAAACCTGAAAAAAGCCGTGGTTGCGGTGCTTCGGACCCTATGAAACAAGGTTATGACGGTGAGGGGCTCTCCACGAAGAGCCATTCGTGACGCTAACACGCTATTTTCTGACTAGGCAAGGGCACCGCATTCCTAGTGTGCTGTCCCATATAATGAACTATAGGGAGCCAAGCCAAGTGGAAATGGAAAACATACTGGTGGTGGATGACGAGGAAGCGATTCGAGAAGTCGTATCGACAATGCTTGAATCCAAAGGGTATCGCTGCAAGACAGCACCCAATGGTCGGGTCGCACAAGATCAGGTGAAGCGGGCCACTCCGGATCTGGTCTTAAGCGACATGATCATGCCCGAGATGGACGGCATCAAGCTATTGGAGTGGATGCGCCAATATGACCCCGAGGTGCCGGTTATCATGGTTACCGCCATCCACGATATTTCCACGGCGCTGGAGGCCATCCGGCGAGGCGCTTATGATTACATTCTAAAACCCTTCGAGAAGGATCAGCTTTTCCTCGGCGTCGGACGAGCCCTTCAACACCGCAGACTGGTAACGGAGAACCGAAGTTACCAGCGGAATCTCGAACAATTGGTCGAGGAGCGTACCGCCCAGCTAACGGGAGCACTAGCACAACTTGAACAATCTTATGACGATACTTTAGAGGCGCTGGGCAGCGCCTTGGATTTAAAAGACGCGGAAACGGAGGGCCATTGCCAGCGGGTTACAGCCTTTTGTATCTCCATCGCGAAAGCCATGCCGGTCCCAGATGCCTATCTTCCGATCTTAGCTCGTGCCGCCTTCCTACATGACATCGGCAAAATGGCAATCCCCGATGGCATTCTTCGAAAACCCGGTCCACTGGATGACCAGGAAAAGCAAATCATGCGCACACACTGCCAGATTGGCTACAACATGTTGATTCGTATCCCTTTTTTGCGTGACGCCGCGGAGATCGTGCTGGCCCACCAAGAATTCTTTGACGGCACTGGGTATCCGAGAGGTTTGAAAGGCGAGCAAATACCTATCGGCGCTCGCATATTTACCATCGCGGACTCGATGGACGCCATGATCAGCGACCGTCCTTACCGCAAAGCTCTGCCCTTGTCGCACGCGCGTGAGGAGATTCGCCGCTGCTCGGGCACACAATTTGATCCCGACGTGGTCAAGGTGTTTCTGTCGATACCGGAAGAGCACTGGCTCGACCTTCGCGAGAGCTTAGGTTCACCATTCCGGCTCGCGCATCTAAAGAATTTTTAGGGCGATACATCAAACCGGCGTTTGAAACCAGGTGTTGCGGGCCGAACCTAAACCCTTGCTGGACTAAAACATAGAAAGTAATTTGTTAACACCCTCTGCAAAATCCCGCTCGGGCGTAATCAGGCTCAACACCACATAACCATCGGTGGGAAAATCATAGAAGTACCCAGGGTGAACATAAACATCCTTGGTGCTTAGAAGCTCTATGGCCATGTCCTCATCTGGCTGCGTCGCCGGTACACACAGTACGACGTACCACCCACCCTCCACGCGTAGCCGGGTACACGATTTCTGGCCCACCAAATGCCGATCGAGTAGTCCCAGGTTTGTTCGAACGCGTACCATCAATTGCTTTTCAAAATTGTGCCGCTGCTCTAACAACACAGGAGTTGCCAATTGGACCGGAGTGTTCATGGAAAGATAGGTGTCTGCGATTACCTCCAGTCGCGTAAGTGCTTCTTGTTTCAATGTATCCGGACCGTTGGCGACCAACCAGGCCACTTTCATCTGTGGCAAGCCGCTGATTTTTGATACGCCGGACATAGTGAAGGTTAGCGCTACATCGTTCGAAACGCAGCTAGCCCGCGCCGGCCCCTCCAACACAAAATCCAAAAACACTTCGTCGGCGATGATAGCCATCTCTCGAGACACACAGATCTCATTAAGCCTGTCGATCTCATGGGGTGTGCAAAACTGGCCCGTCGGATTGTTCGGGTGCACGGCAATCACTCCGCGCGTCCGCGAGGTAATCGCTAGCTCCAATGCATGAACGTCAATCTGCCACCCGTGGTCGTAAAGCAACGGATATCGCCGCAGCTTCACATCCTGAATGTCCGCGAGAAAGCTAAAAAGCGGGTAACTGGGCTCGGGTATGAGCAGCTCATCGCCGGGGTTGCAGAGCGTTCGAATCATAAACGAATAAGCTTCGCTGGTGCTGGTAGTTAGAAAAATATTCTCTATGGGCACCAGCGCACCGCGGCCGGCATAATAGGACGCCACCGCCCGGCGAGCAATCTCCAGCCCCCTGGCATTGGGCTCATAAATCAAACTGCTGGTAGCGCTAAGAGCTCGCAGGATAACTTGGCCATCGTATTGAAATCCGCATTGGGTTGGATTTGAGGAGGTCAGGTCTAGCAAAGGCTTGCCCGATACCCGATGTGACGCGAGCGCTTTGCTTAAACGATTGACTGCTAAATTCCATCTCGTGCGATCAGCAAACATTTCCCGGGAAGGTTAGCACGGGACCGCGAGCAGAACTATGACGCTACCGACTCTAGAGGGCACCACTTAGGTAAGCTTCCTCTGACGTATACTCTGGTGTCGAAAATTTGACCGAGCTATGAGTAACAATCCTTCACCTGATTCCCTTCCGACCCCCGTGCCGCAACTGGACCTCGCGTCTCAATTTGCGGTGATCGGCGGAGAAATCCGCCAAGCCATAGAAAAAGTTTTGGCGTCCCAACACTTTGTTCTGGGAGAAGAGGGCCTCGCCTTGGAGCGGGAGATTGCGCAATTCTGCGGTGTCTTGCACGGCATTGGCGTCGCGTCCGGCACGGACGCGTTAATTTTGGCTCTTCGCGCTTGCGGCGTGAAAGCTGGGGATGAAGTGCTACTGCCTCCATTTACATTTGTAGCTACGGGAAGCGCTGTAAGTGCTCTCGGTGCAAAGCCGGTCTTCGCGGATATTCGCCCAGAGACCTACAACATCGATCCCGGTGAGCTGGACAAGCGCTTAACTCCGCGAACGCGTGCCATTGTGGTCGTCCATCTATACGGGCTCGCCGCTGACATGGACCCCATTCTCGCGTTTGCGCGCAAGAAAAGTTTGCCAGTGATTGAAGATAATGCACAAGCCATTGGCGCTGCGTATAAGGGCCGGCGCACGGGTTCACTCGGCGATGCTGCTTGCGTCAGTTTCTATCCGACGAAGAATCTTGGCGCTTGCGGAGACGCTGGAATGGTGCTAACCAATTCCCCCGATATTGCCGCACGGCTGCGGGCTCTTCGCAACCACGGCCAGACCGCCAAATATGTGAGCGGCGAGCCCGGCTGGAATAGCCGTTTAGATGAGCTTCAAGCGGCCATCCTCAGAGTAAAGCTCCGGCATCTCCCCGATTGGCAACGTTCAAGGCAGTCTCATGCGGCGGAGTACACGCGCTTATTCTCACAGATTCCTGGCGTCATGCCGCCGATCACGCCGCAAGGCTACGAACACGTCTACCACCAATACACGATTCGCGTGGAACGCAGGGATGATTTACAAAAATTCCTTACGGAGAAAAAGATCGGGAGCGCTATTTATTATCCCATGCCACTGCACTTGCAGCCGTTATATGGCTCGCAGGGTCACCAAACGGGCGATTTTCCTCATTCCGAGCGTGCTGCGCAAGAAGTGCTTTCCTTGCCCATGTATCCGGAGTTGCGAAGCGATCAAATTGAGCAGGTGACGAATACCGTAGCTGACTTCCTACTATCCAACCTTCACTGAATATATCCCAAGAGGCTAGGATCGGCGGAATCGCAGATAGCTATCGCTCTGCCGTTACTTACCCAAGTAAAGCAGTGCCAAAAGGAAAATCCAGAGTACATCCATGAAATGCCAGTAATAAGACGTTACTTCCGCGGCCGTAAAGCGCGAGACGCGCGCATTTTCGAATTTGCGCGCGGCAACGTAAACAAGTGCGCCCGTGCCACCACATAGGTGCAACGCATGTGCGCCCGTGAAAATATAAAAAAAACTGCTTGCTGGATTGCTGGCCACGAATACTCCTTGGCTGATCAGCCGGCGCCATGCTATGACCTGGCCTACCAGAAAAAAAATGCCCAAAGCGGTGGTTACATACCAGAACGTTCGAAATCCGGAAAGGTCGGACTTCGCAATGCGACGCCGCGCAATTTCCATCGTAAAGCTGCTCGCCAGCAGCATGCCCGTGTTCGCCCACAGAATGGCGGGCAGTTGGACGGGTACCCAATCCGTGCTGGAAAGCTTTCGAATGATGTACACGCTCGCTAGCGCCATGAAAAACATGACGATGGAAGCCATCCCGACAGCGATACCCGTGTAATAGCGGCGTGGCGATGGCCGCCGTTCAGAACCACGATGCTCTCCATCGTCTCCCCCGCTATCTTTGCGCGCTGGCGGCTTTCCTCCTCCGCCGCCTACATCTTCAATAATTAGCTCAATTTCTTGAACGACGGTTGTGTCCGGCATCGCGACCTTCCCGGCTTCTTTTCTTGACCTAGGCAGCATAAACCTTTTTACCTTTGCTGACACGTTCAAGTTGTACTCATACAAATAGCGGCCGTCGCATTCGATTTTTTCAGAATCGGTTTTGGGAGTAATTGTGCCGGCCTTTGCTTTTCGATTATAATCAGGAGCATCAATGCGGTCGTGGCGGAACTGGCAGACGCACTAGCTTGAGGTGCTAGCGCCGCAAGGCGTGGAGGTTCGAGTCCTCTCGACCGCACCATCTTTAATCGAAGTTTAACTATTGAGGACTATCGAAGGAAATATTTCCACAGCGTACCACGAGATTCTGCCCGTAAAACCTACGCCGCCGAGAGCAAAATCCATTCGAACCTAAACGCCCACCGTTTACGGTTTCTTGGGCTGCATCGGAGCTGGCTGTGTAGGAGCAGGAGCTTGCGAAGAAGGCCTTTCGTTCGGTTTTTGTGAATTGGGTTGCGGGGCAACAGGAGTCGGGACCACCGGCGCGGTCTTGGGTGCCGGCTTCGACACCTTCTGCAACACCGAGCCACCCTGTTCGACTGCCTGATCCGTACGCAGCACCAGTGCCATCGCGCACAGCATAAACATTATGGCGCACCACGTGGTGGCTTTCGACAACACGTTCGCCGCACCACGCGGGCCGAAAGCTGTCTGGCTGCCTGCGCCTCCGAAGGCGCCGGCGAGATCCGCGGCTTTGCCGCTTTGCAGCAACACCACAATGATCAAGACCATGCAATTGATAACATAAAAGGTGGTCAGTAACCATCCCGCCCACTTGAAGCCCACGGCAATGATTCCCAGGCCTACAAGCAAAGCTATTGTCCACTTCATCCAACCTGGCATCCCCATTTTCCTCACCCGCGAGCCCGGGTCCGTCGCCTTGTCATGAGCGACGCCTGAGCTGTTCGTTCTTCATGTGTGTGACCAACACGCGGTCAACCGGAGTTTCTTACGATCGTCGCGAAAGATTTAGCGTCCAGGCTCGCTCCGCCAACCAGCGCGCCGTCCAATTCCTGCTGTGCCATCAATCCCTGGATGTTGTCTGACTTGACGCTGCCGCCATAAAGAATCCGCAATGCGGAGGCGTGAGCGCCGGAGAACTGTTCCGACGCGCATTGGCGAAGAAACCGGTGAACTGCAGCCGCCATTTCCGGAGTTGCCGTGCGGCCAGTACCAATCGCCCAGACCGGTTCGTATGCCAACAGAATACGAGAGAATTCCTCGGCGGTCAACGCTCGCAGACCGTCACGAAACTGCGCAAGGCAGACTTGCTCTGTCTGTCCGGCTTCCCGCTGCGCGAGCGTTTCCCCAACGCATACGATAGGAGTAAGACCGCAGCCTAAGGCTGCTTTGGTCTTCTGAGCGACGTTTTCATCGGTTTCCTTAAAAAACTGCCGGCGCTCGGAGTGTCCGATGATGACGTGTCGGCAGCCCGCTTCGGCCAGCATATTCGGAGAAATTTCTCCGGTGAAGGCGCCTTCCTTTTCGAAATAGACGTTTTGTCCAGCGATTGCAACGCTCGTAGCCTTGGCGGCTTCGACCGCGGTGGAAATAGCCGTGAACGGCGGCGCGATAACAATGTCACAGTGGGTTGCGTCTGCCACCAGCGGAATAAATGCGGAGAAAAAGGCGCGCGTTTCAGCGAGTGTCTTGTGCATCTTCCAGTTGCCGGCAATAACCCGGCGTCGTGTGGGCTGTTTCATTTATTTGTCGGAGAGCGCTTCGACACCAGGTAGTTTGCGGCCAGCCAGAAACTCCAGCGAGGCCCCGCCTCCGGTGGAGATGTGTGAAATTTTGTCGGCCACACCTGATTGATGCACGGCTGCAACGGAATCGCCACCTCCGACAATGGATATAGCGCCCGCGCTGGTAGCTGCCGCGACGGCCTTGGCGATTTCCAGCGTGCCTTTTGCGAATGCCGGCATTTCGAAAACGCCCATCGGTCCATTCCAAACAATGGTTTTTGCTTTGGCGATTTCGTTGGCGTACGCGGCAATGGACTTCGGCCCGATGTCGAGACCCATCTGATCCGCGGGAGTCGCACTAACGTCCACGGTTCTTGTGGGCGCTTCCGCTTTGAATTCCGAGGTTATGACGTGATCCACCGGGAGCAGCAACTTGAACCTTTTCTCCTTGGCTTCTTTGAGAATCTTGGTGGCGAGCCCAAGTTTGTCGTTTTCTACCAGCGATTTGCCAATGGGATGACCTTGCGCTTTCAAAAAGGTGTACACCATGCCGCCGCCGATAAGCATCGCGTCGACAATCTTTATGAGATTCTCGACCACTTCGATTTTGTCGCTGACCTTAGCTCCCCCGAGGATGGCTACGAACGGTCGCGCTGGATTGGTGACCGCTTTTCCCAGGTATGTCAGCTCTTTCCCCATTAGCAGCCCGGCAGCCGATTGCTTTACGAAGCGCGTGATTCCCACCACCGAGGCGTGCGCACGGTGCGCGGAGCCGAAAGCGTCGCAAACAAACAACCCGTCGCAAAGTGCGGCAAGCTGCTTCGAAAAGGCTTCGTCGTTCTTTTCCTCTTCTGCGTGGAATCGCACGTTCTCAAGGAGCAAAATATCGCCATCTTTTAAAGATTTGCTCTTCGCCTCAGGCCCGGAACCCACGCAGTCTTCGGCGAAAGACACGGGTTTGCCGAGCAACTCTTCTAACTTCTTGGCCGCTGGTTTCAGGGAGTACTTAGGATCAGGTCCGCCCTTGGGCCTTCCCAGATGCGACGCCAGCACAAGCCGTCCGCCTTTGTTAATAGCGAGGCGGAGCGTGGGAAGGGTTTCGCGGATGCGTGTATCGTCCGTGACCACGCCATCTTTCAATGGCACGTTGAAGTCCACGCGCAAGAACACGCGTTTGCTGCCGAGATCGAGATCATGGATGGTCAGTTTGGTCATGGACGAGTGAACCGTCAGGGTCAGGCCGTCTTGCTAAAACTTTGCAGCCATGAACTTGATGAGATCGCGGCAACGGCAGGAATATCCCCATTCGTTGTCGTACCAGGCTAGAACCTTTACGCAACGATCGCCCACGACCTTCGTGTAGCCGGAATCGACGATGGAAGAGTTCGAATTGCCCTTGAAGTCAGCAGACACAAGTTCTTCTTCCGTGTACGCCAGAATGCCCTTCATAGCGCCTTGTGCGGCTGTTTTTAGCGCGCCATTGACGCTTTCCACGGTGGCCGGCTTTTCCACAAACACGGTTACGTCCACCACGCTTACGTTTGGTGTTGGCACGCGCATTGCGTAGCCATCCAGTTTGCCCTTTAACGCCGGAATCACTAGATGCAGCGCTTTCGCTGCGCCTGTCGAACTGGGAATCATGTTCAGTGCCGCAGCACGCGCGCGGCGCAGATCCTTGTGCGGTAGGTCGAGAAGCCTCTGATCGTTCGTATAAGAATGGATGGTCGTCATGGTGCCGCTTTGGATGCCGAACGTATCGTTCAGCACCTTAGCCACCGGCGCCAGGCAGTTAGTGGTACATGACGCGTTCGAAACTACGTTGTGCTTCGCTGCGTCGTAAGTCTTTTCGTTCACGCCCAGAACGAATGTGGCGTCTGGCCCATCCGCGGGCGCGGAAATAATCACTTTCTTAACCGGCCCACGAAGGTGCTTCTTAGCGTCTACGCCCTTGGTAAATAGGCCCGTGGATTCAACTACTACCTCGGCGCCCACGGAGGCCCAGTCAATCTCGCCCGGGTCCTTCGTCTTGAAAACCTTAAAGCTCTTTCCCTCCACGCTGATCGTGTCTGCCGTGTGCGTGACGCTATGGTGCAAGTTGCCCAGCACGGAATCGTATTTTAAAAGGTGCGCCAGCGTGGCGGCGTCGGTCACGTCGTTTACGGCCACGAACTGAATATCATTATCATCGAGCGCGGTGCGCATGATGTTGCGGCCGATCCGGCCGAAGCCGTTGATGCCTACTTTAATGGGCATTCTTCCTCCGTTGCAATTTTTGACAATTGCGGCACGCTCTCTGTGAGAATCGTCCACGATGCAGAACAAGAAATGCTATGGGCAGCCTGCAGAAAAGTCAAACGTGACGCGAACAATAGAATTTCATGATGAGAACAATCCGTCTATTGCGGGAACTGTTTGATGCTGGTTACCCGCTCACCCGTGAATCGCACGAAGACCGTTTGGGATGGCGGCTGGCCGTAGATCCAATCTTCAATGTCATTGCCTTCGTTGTCCCTTTCGCGAACCTTATGCTGCGGCTTTCCTATCGCCGCGACCACTTCTTCCCGGTCCATGCCCACTACGGGTTTGCGTTCCTGGATCGCCTTTCTCATTTCCGGCGGGAGCGTTTCGAACCAATGCACGGACGCGGAACGTTGCTTCGAAAAATCGAGGAACGGCTGGAGCAGTTTCTTCAGATCGTCGGGAGATAGGTCCGGGACCGGCTGTTGGAATTCCAGGAACAACGTGCTACCCGTACCTATCTGTAGCCCCGGCGGACCTGGATCTTGGTTCGCAGGAGCGCTGCGTACCGTCGGGATGCCGCCCATTTCGATGTGGAAACGGTCGCGAAGGCGTTTTTTTCCCCGGCCGCCGCCGTTAAGGTCAACGATAATTTGACGCTCGTGAAATTCAAGCTTCGTGATTTGAACTTGATCGCCAGTGTTAACTGCCGCGCCATGCGTGGCTACCTGCCGGTCCAACATATTGGGGTCAAAGGGCTTGCCAATATGCAGAATAAAGCCCTCCTTCCCTGCGGGAAGTGCCTTGATGGCTTTGGCGAATTCGCCCGAGACGAACCGAATTAGCGATAGTTTCGAGCTCTCCTGCAATGCCCCACCCTTCGAACCGTTCTGCGCGTGTGCGTCAGACGGCGATTGTGCATCGCGTTCGGAGCTTACAGAATTAGCAAAAAGTGGGATTTCGTCCCCGGAATCAAACGTCGCAAACGTGCTCGCAGGGCGACGACTATTGATTACCTGCGGAACATCCGCATCAGCAAACAACGTCAACACGATCGATAAGACAAGCCAATGGGACATACGTGAGCCAGCCACGCTAGGGCCAGTCCTTTCTATTCTACGACGCAGAAAGCCCCCTGAACAGGCCCTTGCATCTCGTGGCCCTCAGCTTCAAGACGATTAGGCCCGCACGGGGCCAGCGCACACTTCGGCGAAACAGGTCTTATCGAGACACGACTTGCACGCCCTGCCGATCGATTTTCACGGGCAACACTTGGGCCCCTGCGGCTGCTATGGCTGATTCAACCCGCACGCGCGCCTCCGGCTCGATTAGCAGAACGACGCACCCCCCGCCGCCCGCCCCACAAACTTTTCCGGCCAGCGCACCGTTACGCCGCGCGCCGTCGATTACTCGATCAATGGTCTTCGTCGAAATCGTGGGGAGGTTTCGCTTGCGGAAGGACCACTCCTCACGCATCCAGCGGCCCGCTTCCAACCAGTTCGCTGTTTCCAGAGCGCCGCGCAAATTCTGCGCTACATCGGAGATGCGCTCCATACTATTTTGCACGGCGCGCTTGCCTCCAATATGCGCTTTGTACACTTCCCAATTGTTAATGCCGTGCTGTAGTGGCTTACCGGTGTAACAGACCACGATGCGGCGCTCCAGCTCGTCAAGATTCACGCGTAGCTCCACGCGGTGTTCGCCCCCAGGCGGCAGCTCGATGGCCGCCGCGCCGCCAAAAGCAGGCGGGTAATGATCCTGCGTACCTGTGGGTACGCGAATCACAATCGCTTCCGCGTCCCGGCTGATGTGGATCCAATCGACTTTGCTCTTTCCGGCGCCCGTGAAACGATCCAGTGCGGCACAGATTGCCACTGCCATCGCACTGGACCCGCCGATCCCGGCCCCTGCGGGAGCCTCGGAGTCTGTAGTCAAAGTGAAGCCGCCTGCGGGCTGAAAGAATTTTACTATTTCTGCCAGCAGCGGAAGACGATAACGCTTGCCCTTCACCAGAGCGGAAAACGAAGCGAAGCTCTCTTCGCATTTGATGTCGCGTGACACCAGGTTGATCCGACCGTTATTGCCATCGTGCGTTTCGATAACGCACGATGCATAGCGAGAAATCGCGGTGTTCACCGTCACTGCGCCAGGGTGAAACAGATACAGCGGCCAAATATCCAGCGTGCCGCCGGCAAGATCGACACGCGTCGGTGCTTTGGATTCAATGAGCATGCTTGTGCGGTGAAGTTAGCCGAAAAATACAACGCAAGCAAGAATACCTTCAGCCATCTGTGCCGAAGGTTTCCAGAACCTCCGTATTTATATTATTTGCCGCCTGCGGAAGTATTGCGGCTGCGGATTAGCAGCTGAGGACCAGCATCCTTTTTCTCTTGGGCGAGCACCGGGTTGGGCTCGAAACATCGTCGGCACCGAGCTTCGTAGATGCCCGAAGCGCCAACCACGACCAGTTCTTCACTTTCCACCAGCCGCTGCGTGTGCACCGCAGGATTTCCGCAGCGCACGCAGATGGCCAGCAGCTTGGTGATCTCTTCCGCGACCGCCAGCAGGCGCGGCATCGGTTCGAACGGTCGTCCGCGGTAGTCCGTATCGAGCCCCGCCACGATTACACGCTTGCCGAGGTTGGCCAGCTTGGTGCAAACATCCACTACCTCCTCGCCCAGAAACTGCGCCTCATCAATGCCCACGACTTCTGTTCGCGCTTGCACCTTCTCCATGATTTCGGCGGCCGTGGCAACATTTTCGGACGAAATACCCAGCCCGGAGTGCGACACGATTCCGTCGACCGCGTAGCGCTGGTCGATGGCCGGCTTAAAAATCTGAACGCGCTGCCGTGCAAACTCCGCACGCCGCAAACGCCGGATCAGTTCCTCACTCTTCCCGGAAAACATGGGTCCCACAACGACTTCGATCCAGCCCATATTGCCTTTGACAATGTCCACGCTGTTTCTCCTGCGAAGCGTCCCTGTGCCACTATGCGTCTTGCGCTCCAGAACGGGCTAACCGAATGATCTTCTAACCCTGCTCCCTTGCCTGCCAAAAACCCAGTTACGACGCGGCGCTCTCTGCGCAATACAGCTTCGCGTTGTAGAATGGCGCAAACGCCGCAATCACCGCCACGCGAAACGCTTCCTGCCGCGTAATCAAATTACTCGACAACACGCCCCACGCCCCTTGCGCGTCGCGTATGCCGCTAGCATCCGCAAACTTGTCGATCGCCACCGCCAGCTCCACGCCTTTCTCCAGCACCTCGTGGGCCAACGCTTCTGGACACTCTACCCCGCCCGACCGGCCAAAATATCCGCGCTCGCCATCCGTCACGTAAGCCCAACTCTCCAGAAATACTCTCCGCTCGCCTCTCCCCTTTAAGCCCGCGTGTCTCGATAGCCCATCCGGCGCCACGACTTCGTACAACTTCCAAGCCACCTTCTAATCCTACAAAATACCGCCATGGACGGTTTTCGTTGCGGCCCATCCGCAACACCGCTTCCGATCTTTGGCGTGCGCCCAACATCAACTCCTCGCAGGACGTCGGTGTGTGGCTCACGCCGCTGTCCACGTCCGCGCCCACAACCACAAACTCCGCGTCAGCAGCCAGAAAGCGGCCGCAAGCTATCAACGCCTCGCTTACGGCCCTCAATTTAGGCCCTCTTTTGCTACCTACGACGATAAATATCTTTTCCATGGAGTCACGCCCTGGACCCAGCGAATCCAACGCTGCCTCGAACGGTAACCCTCAAAATTTGTTTGGAATGCCAGGATAAAAAATCGCGAAAAGCACAACGTGGCGAGCCAGACTTGCACCCATTAGCATACAAAAAATCGTTGGCCCATTAAGACCCGCTGGCGGCATTCGCCTTGAGGCTCGGCATGGGTGACACCAGCGGTAATTCACACTCCACAATTTGGTTCATTCCGTACATCGCCTCTCGGACGCATGCTCGGCACCGTAGAACGAACACTCGGGAACTCAGTTCCAAAATGGAGTTCAATTCGCTTTCCCGCAATATCTTTTCTTTTCCCAGAATAATCTCGGGCAATCGTACCGGTTTCCCGCAATGGCTGCATAGCACCCCACGGAAACGGGCATTTAGCATTTCTAAAGTCATCCTCAACTCCTGTCGGCTGGAACAAACCCCTGAAGAGGCCCGCAGATAATACATCTCTGACCCGCCTTTGTCCATTGACCGGCGGCGCGCCACCATGTCAGCGCCACCGTTGCCGGGTAGAACCAAATGCATCACGGCCCTAAATTGGGGTAAAATAAGCCCTTATGAGCTCGAACCTCAGGCGACGCCTCTCCAACCAGACTGGCATGACCCTTCTGGAATTGATCCTCGCCACGTCCATTCTTCTCATTTTGGCTTCCGCCGCTCTGCCCGTCGTCCGCTACACTATTGTGCGCCAGAAGGAGTCCCAACTTCGACGTAACCTCCGCGAATTACGCGACTCCATTGATCGTTACAAAGATTACGCCGACCGCAACCTCATCCGCGTCGAAGTAGGAACAGAAGGCTATCCTCCCGATCTAGAAACACTCGTCAAAGGCGTGCAGTTGGGCGCCAGTAACGACCGAAAAGTTCGATTCCTGCGACGCATTCCTTTCGACCCCATGACCGGCAGAAACGAATGGAGCCTGCGCGCCATTCAAGACGCTCCAGACTCCACTTCCTGGGGCGGCAAAGATGTTTTCGACGTTCGTTCGAACTCCCAGAGAAACGCTCTCGATGGCTCGCGCTACGCCGATTGGTAAGGCGTAAAGCTGGTCGCCATTCCCTGGTTCGCAAACCAACCAAAACAGCATGAATGTGAGTTAATGAGCCGCGAAGGCTTTCAGCTTAGCAACTGCTATGGCGATGGAATTTATGGAGCGGCCTATCGGAATCGAACCGACACCTGAACCTTGGCAAGGTTCCGTACTACCACTATACTAAGGCCGCTAAGCGCTCTCAGTTATATAACATGTCAAGCTAAGCAGGGACAAGTCTTCCCTTCCCCTGCTGCTTCCTAATCGCCCAGAAGTTTAGAACTTGCTTAAGAAACCTGTGTGACCCGTGCTGACTTCACCACCGGTGAACGCTTCTGGCGATTCGCAAAACGCGTGGCTTTGTCCTTGTCCGTATAAACCCGTCCAAAACGCTCGCCATCACCATAGAAAACTGTGACCAGCCAATGATGGTGCTTCCGCCTACGATCTCTGCTGAACATACTTTTCTCTAGTTTCTCGCTTTTCTTCTTCAATGTTTTCACGGTTGCTATCCTAACCCGAAAGGACGTGCACGCACTATCTCAAGGAAGCGCAGGAAGCGCAAGTACCACTCTAGTTATAACGTGATTTTACCCGGCAAACGCGTACCTGACTCGCCAGCCGCCGCAACTCGAAATCACGCTATTGGCTGTGTTTTAAAGTTTCATTAAAAAATGTGCTCAAACAGATGAAAAAATCTTCTCCGGCGTCCGGTCAAAACTCTCCGAAAATGTTGCCGCCCATGAAACATTTTGGCAATTTCAGCGTCTTAACTAGTGAGGGAAACGCTAAGCTAGATACGGCGGGAGAAGCCAATGACTATAACAGCCCACAAACAACCGCCCCTGCTGGAAGATCTCCGTAACCACTCACCGCGGCAGCTAGCGGAACTTCGTCAACTTTTGGATTGCGGGGCGCCTGCGCGGCCAGACCCGCGTCGCCCAGGCTTTTTTGAGCTCCAGGGCATTGCCGATGTGTATTACGTATTTGTATACCCGTCAGGTACGAAAGTGCTTCTCTTGGGAGTTTGGGAACGCGACGTTGTCGCCGAGTTGGTTTCGTGCGGCTCTCCCGCTGTTTAATTTACGTTGCTTACTTCTTCTCCAATTTCAACGCCGCCGAATTAATGCAATACCGCAAGCCGCTTGGCTTCGGCCCATCTTCGAAGACATGCCCCAGGTGCGCCTCGCACCGGCTGCACCTCACCTCCGTGCGCGACATCCCGTGGCTTCGGTCCGTTTCCGTCTCCACGGATTTTTCGTCCGCGGGAGCGTAAAAACTGGGCCAGCCGGAACCCGAATGGTACTTCGTTTCGGATCCAAATAACGGCTGCCCGCAACAAACACATTTGTACATGCCGGGCGTTCCCGTGTCTTCGTACTCCCCGCTGAAAGGCGGCTCCGTTCCCTTTTCCCGCGTCACGTGATATTGATTGGGCGTCAGTTGTTTTTTCCACGCCGCCTCATCTTTGTGGATTTTATCTTCCATATTCCTCCCGCCTCACCGCCCGGCCCACTAACGCATGTAAGCGTCGGTTATATACTGCTGGACCATGCGCTGCGTATTGAAAAACGATCCGTTAATGGCAATGGCGTGTTGCATGACGCCCAGATAGCGGCTCCGCTCGTTGTAGAACATCGGCAGAATCACTTCTTCCAGTTTCTCGTAGAGCGATTCCGCGTCTGCGTGGTTGTCTGTTGACACTACTGGCGCCGAGCGCCTCAACTCGCCGATGGCCCATCCCGTCACGCCTTCGATGTGCCCCTCCACCCACCAGCCATCCAGAATGCTCAGACTCGGCACGCCGTTCAAAGCTGCTTTCATGCCGCTAGTGCCCGAAGCTTCCAGAGGAAACTGCGGAGTGTTTAGCCACAAGTCCACCCCGGCCGTAATTTTTCCGCCCAGTTCAAGATTGTAATCATCCAGAAATACGATCGGGACGCTTTTCTTCAACGCTTTCTTTGCCTGAAAGATTCGTCTGATGATCTCCTTACCACCCACGTCGTGCGGGTGTGATTTGCCCGCATAAATAATCTGGAAGCGCCCGGCGTTCCTGGCGATCTGGCGCAGACGGTCCAGCTCCTCAAGAATCAAATCTGCGCGCTTGTAACCGGTCACCCGCCGCGCAAAACCGATAGTGAAAAGTTCCGGGTCGAATTTCAGGCCTGTTCTTTTTCGTACCGTTTCCAGCAGTTCATGTTTTGCGATTAAGTGTGCCGCCCATACTTCTTCAGGTGGCAACCCCAGCGCGCTGCGCAGGCTGTAATTGTCTTCCCGCCACGATGGAATGTATCGGTCAAAAAGTTGCTGAAACGCCGGCGAAGCCCACGTCCCAGCGTGTACTCCATTCGTAATCGCCTCAATCGCCACTTCCGGAAACATCTGCCGCGAAGTTTCTCCATGTTGTTTCGCGACGCCGTTCACGTATGTGCTCAGACTCAGCGCCAGATAGGTCATGTTCAGGGACGCACCCGCCCGCGCAGCTTCTTGGAAGTCCGGAAATCTCTGTTCCGCTTGCAGCACGCGCTTCACAAGATCGGCCGCGCTGGTATCTTTCAAATCGAAGAGGTTCTGGTCCGGAAAGGCACGCGTCAGGTATTCCATGGGAAAACGGTCATGACCCGCGGGAACCGGCGTGTGTGTTGTAAAAACGCACTTGCTGCGCACCCTCATAATGTCGTCGCCGGTGATCGCCGTTCGACCCTGTGTTTCCGCCTCTTCTCCAAGAAGCTCCAGCGACAGCAGCGCCGCATGCCCTTCGTTCATGTGGTAGCGCGTGATTTCGGTATATCCCAGGGCGCGCAACATGCGTACTCCGCCGATGCCCAGCAACACTTCCTGGCAAAGTCGGTAGTACGCATCCCCGCCATACAAGCTTCCGGTAAGATTGCGGTCCGCTTCTGTATTGCAAGGCAGATCGGCGTCCAGAAAATAAATCGGCACCACGAAACCTCGAATGCCTTTTACGTCATAGCACCAGCAGCGTAGCGTGACCCGTCGATTCTCGAGCGGGACGCTCATGCGCGCTTCTTCTTCCTTTAGAAAATCTTCCACCCGCCATTCTGCGGGCTCCTCGGTTTGCGAACCGTCCTCCGCTAGACGTTGCGAAAAATATCCTTTTCGATAAAGCAGTGACACGGCGACCATCGGCAACCTTAAATCTGCCGCCGCGCGGATCGTATCGCCGGCAAGTACCCCTAGGCCCCCGCTGTACGTGGGCATCCTGTTTTCAAGCGCAATTTCCATCGAGAAATAAGCTACGGATCGTTTCGTCGTCGAACTCACCTGCACCGCCATTTCAAGAGGTCGCCCATATCTTGCCACTCGCTGGGCGCCGGTAGACGTTAACCCTCAGACAATAATCTTTCTATTCTCAAGGAACCCCGACTCACAGGCAAGCGAGGAAGAACGTTACCGATGCTTCGCTGGTCCATATCCAACTTTGTAATCATCAGCTCCCCTCCGATTCGAAATTCGTCTGGAGCAACCCGCTGTGATGCAGTGAAACTCCAACTTTGGCGGCGTTTCATGCTGATTCCAATGGTTTTCCCGTTGGGCAAGTCACGGCGAGTCCATCTTCTCCCCCAGCCGCGACTGCGTGTCGATTTCGCGATGCCTCGTTCGTCGTTAGAATGAAGTTCAGCAGGTCGGGCCAGCCCTGCACCGCAGCTAACCCAAAATACAAGGAGAAATGACCATGCGATTCATGATGCTGATAATTCCGAAAGGGTACAAGAAGGCCGCGCCGGGCGCCATGCCAGACGCCAAGCGCGTTGAACTGATGATGAAGTACAACGAATCCTTGCAGAAAGCCGGGGTGCTATTGGCGCTCGATGGCCTGCACCCGCCATCGATGGGCGCGCGCGTCTCTTTCTCCGGCGGCAAGCACAAGGTGACCGACGGACCATTCGCTGAGGCCAAGGAAGTCCTCGGCGGCTACTGGATGATTCAAGTTAAGTCGAAGGAAGAGGCGATCGAATGGGCGTCGCGCTGCCCCGCTTCCGACAACGAAGTGATCGAGATTCGCCAAGTGCAGGAGATGTCGGACTTCCCTGCCGATGTGCAGGCCGCCGCTGCCAAGTTACCCAATATGCAAGCGAAGTCCGGCCAGCGCAAGTGAATGTGACACCTCGGCCGCGGCGCCTCGGCGTTGCTGCGGCATTCACACACGGACGGAGGTAATGAAAAAAGTACTGATTCCCGCGCTACTTGTTGTTTCCGCCGCATTCGCACCTTGCCTGTGGAACGCCATCGCTATCCCAGATCGAGCTTTCGGAGGTCGCGCGCGCAATCGCCAGTCCGTTGTTCGGGCATCTCTGGGATGAGCTGCTCACTTACGAACTTGTGCGTTTGACCAACTCACATCAAGGAGAAAAGTGGGAATGGCGGCCAGAATTGCGCGGCGACGTGCTCGTCTGTCTTTTCCTCCAGTTTTTTTCGATCACGCATTCGACGGTTCCCTATCCGCTGCGGGAAAAAAGATGAACTGGTCGTGTCGATTCCGCGGACCGTCATTCGTCGTTACAGTAGAGCCAGGGTTGCACTCCCGGTCCAAACGGTCCAGGAATCCGGCTCAGAACCTGAAAACCCAAAACATACAGGAGAGGTGTCGCCATGCGATTCATGATGATAGTTAAGTCGCCTGAGAGGTCGGGCTTTCCACCCAAGCAGTTAATGGAAGCCATTGACAAGCTCAGCGAAGAGGCGGCCAAAGCCGGCACGATGATCGGGGGCGGCGGACTCGGCCCAACGGCGTTGGGAGCTCGAGTCCGGCTTTCCGGTGGGCAGCTCACTGTGATCGACGGGGCTTTCACTGAGGCCAAGGAGGTTGTCGGTGGGTACGCGCAGTTTGAGCTGAAATCGAAGCAAGAGGCGGTTGAGGGAGCGTTGCGCTTCATGGAACTTCACAAGAAACACTGGCCGGGCTGGGAGGGTGAGACCGAGATTCGCCAGATGTTCGGGCCCGAAGACTTTGCTCCCAAGGGATAGGAGCGGTCTTGCTTGGAGACCGCCAAGCATAGGTCGTACATTTCCGCGCAAGGCGCGCGCGGCTTGCGCGAGCGAATCGAAGATGGTGTGATGGGTAGCCGTGACAGCTACCGATACACATCGCGCCATCGATGCGGTATGGCGGATCGAGTCTGCCAGGATTATCGCTGGTCTCGCGCGGATGGTGCGCGACGTCGGTCTCGCCGAGGAACTCGCACAGGACGCGCTCGTCGTTGCGCTCGAGCGCTGGCCACTATCAGGCGTCCCGGACAATCCAGGCGCTTGGCTCATGGCCACCGCGAAGCATCGTGCGCTCGACCGGCTGCGTCGAAACAAACTTCTCGAGCGCAAGCACCAGGAACTGGGTCGCGAGCTCGAATCTCAGCAGGCTATGGCCGTGGCAGACTTCGACACCGCACCAGACGATGATTTCGACGACGATGTTCTCCGCCTCATCTTCACCGCCTGTCATCCGGTGCTCTCTTGCGAGGCGCGCGTTGCGCTCACGCTCCGTCTGCTCGGTGGTCTGAAGACCGAGGAGATCGCGCGTGCCTTCCTCATTTCGGAGCCGACCGTCGCCCAGAGAATCGTGCGCGCCAAGCGCACGCTCGCCGAGGCGCGCGTCCCCTTTGAAGTTCCGCGCGGAGACGAGCTCGCTACTCGCCTGTCGTCGGTGCTCCAGGTCCTCTACCTCATTTTCAATGAAGGTTACTCCGCGACCGCCGGTGGCGACTGGATGCGGCCTGCGCTGTGCGAGGAGGCGCTTCGTCTCGGCCGTGTCCTTGCTGGGCTCACTCCAAACGAGCCGGAGGTCCACGGCCTCGTTGCGCTCATGGAGATCCAGGCTTCACGCTCGCGTGCGCGAACCGGCCCATCCGGGGAGCCTATCTTGCTCCTAGATCAAAACCGCGCGCGCTGGGATCAACTCCTCATCCATCGCGGTCTTGCGGCGCTCGAGCGTGCTGAGAATCTCGGCGGCGCCCACGGTCTCTACGCTCTGCAGGCAGCGATTGCCGCCTGTCACGCACGAGCGCGCACCGCGTCGGAGACAGACTGGCCACGCATCGCGGCGCTCTACGCTGCGCTCGCTCAGCTCGCGCCATCCCCCGTTGTGGACCTGAATCGCGCGGTTGCCCTCTCGATGGCATTCGGCCCGGCAGCGGGCCTTGAGCTCGTGGATTCGCTGACCTCCGAGCCTTCGCTCGAGAACTACCACCTCTTGCCGAGCGTCCGTGGTGATCTCCTCAGCAAGCTCGGCCGCTTCGACGAGGCTCGCGCCGAGTTTCAGCGCGCGGCATCGCTCACGCAAAATACACGCGAGCGCGAGCTGATGCTTGACCGCGCCGCCGCCTGCACTCCCGGAAAATGTTAGCGGCGCCTAGCTGTCCGATTCATGTCACCTTGAACTAGAATGTTGACCCTAACTATTCCGCGGCGAATACTCAGTGGCCACCAACGCCTCTCAGTACATGAATGGCGGGGCTCCTCATGCCTTCTCCGACCTCGACTGAGAACACAGTTTCGCGATATGTTGTCGACCCAGATGTTCATATTGGGCACATCCACCTCAAGGTAGCAATCCTTGATCGCGCACTGAAATTTTATTCCGGCGTTCTCGGTTTTGAGATCATCCAGCGCTGGGTGACACCGCGGTTTTTCTATCCGCTGGTGACTATCATCATCATATTGCCCTGAACACCTGGGAAAGCCTCGGCGGCTCCCCGCCGCCGCCGGGCACAATTGGGCTCTACCATACCGCCATCGTGTATCCCACTCGCGCTGCGCTTGCTGCCGCTTTGCAACGAGTGTTGTCTGCGCGAATCCCGCTAGAAGGCGCTTCCGACCATGGTGTGAGTGAATCTATTTACCTGCGTGACCCGGATGAAAACGGAGTGGAGTTGTATTGCAATGGACCAAAAGAACTGTGGCCCCGCACGTCCGACGGAAAATTGGCGATGTACGCGCGCCCGCTCGATTTGAGGGTCTTCTCAGCGAAGCAGCGCCAAACCTGACCGGCCGTCCGGATCTCTGAGCCGGTCATGGCGAAAAGCAAATACGGCGCAGTAGGTTCGCGAAGCGCGTTTCGGACCGCAAGGGGTCCTAGAGAGGTGAAAGCGACTTCGGTATGGATCGCAACACCATCGAACATGTTAGTGGTCGCGAAACGATTTGTTTTATTCGGACTGACGCTGCTTATGATCATCGCCCGCGGTGGTGTCAAGAGAAACGCGACGGGTTACAATCTTCCTTGAATGTTTCTGACCAAGAGAATCTATTTAATCTTTCTGATCAAGAAACTTTCTTGAATGACCGAGAGAATTTATAGAATGACCAAGAGAATTTTGATTCTTGCGGGAATGCTCGCGATTTGCCTGCTGTTTTCTCTCGCGTTTCCTCGCGCATCAGCGCGCGCGAAACTGGTTTTCCATGTGCAACAAGACGCGTCATCAGTATCACCCGCGTCGTCAACATCTCCAGCCGAAATCGAGAAAACAGTTGAGAAATACCAGAAAGCGCTCGCGGCAAGGCCAGACAATTTCCGGCTGAATTTGGAGTTTGCGCACTTTTTGTTGAAAGCCGAGCGCTACCCCGATGCCATCGACTTTTTTCAGCGCACTTTGGCGCTGCAACCACAAAATGAAATCGCCACGCTGGGGCTCGCGGAAACTTACGCGCATGTGCGCAACCTGGACGAAGCGCTCGCGGTGCTAAGGTCCGCGCGCACTCACCACCCGAAGAGAGTGGCTGTACTGAAAGCGCTTGGCCATCTCGAAACGGAAACGCAATCATATCGCGCCGCGATAGACACGCTGCAAGCCGCCGTGCATTTGGCGCCCCGCGATGCCGCTGCCGGAAATCTTCTTGCCACCGCGTATTTAAGCAACGGCGATACGGCAGAAGCTCTTTTACAATTCGATAAAGTTCTCGCCTTGGATCCTGAAAATCAGACCGCGCATTTTGTGCGCGCGCAAATCTACGCAGATACAGATCAAAACGAAAAAGCGTTCGCCGATATTGAAAAAGTCGTGGCGGCGCAACCAAATAATATGGCGGCTCGCGCGGTGCTCGGCAAAATTCTGCTGCGACTAAAACAATGCGCTCGCGCCGCCGAAGTGCTGCACGCCGCTGAAAATATTTCTCGGCTGGATACGCCGTCGCTTTTTGTCCTGGCAAATGCGTACGAATGTTCCGGGCAAAGAGAACTGGCGAGCAAAGCGCGCGCAGAATTTGCGGCGGCTTCGCAAAGAGACCAGGAGCAGTCCGAAAACAATGTGCAATCACTGCATCTCGTGGAACAAGCCTACGCTTTGGCGCTGCAAAATAAATTCACGGAAGCTCTCGCTCTGCTGCAACAGGCGCTCGAACAAAATCCGCGAAACGGTTTCGCGCTCTCGCAACAGGCAAAAATTTATTTCTCCCTGCACCAAACCAAAAAGGCGCGCACCGCAATTCAGCAAGCTCTAGCGATTCAGCCCTTGCAGCCCGATTTTCTCTACGTCAACGGCATCATCGCGGAACGCGAAGGACGCCTGGAAGAAGCGCTGTCCGCCTTCGGGCACGTGACGCGCATTCATCCCAAGGAAGCGGATGCCTACTTCGAGATCGGGAAAATCCGGATGCAGCGAAACGAGCGTGAAAAAGCGGTGGAAGCATTTCGCAAAGCCGCAGCACTTTCTCCAGAAGATGCCGAGTATAAAAATGCGCTCGCTGCAGCGTTAGCAACTGGACATCGCATTCCATAGTACGTTTTCCGATAATTTGGTTTCCTTTCATCCCCTTAATGCGCAGCTTCCCAACAGGTTGTTACCGGCCGACGCGCTACCGGACAAACGAAATTGCCTTCAGTGAACTGGCTGTTGCCAGTGCATCGGGGCAGAGAGAGATGGGCCAGCGAACGGATTTGTACACGACCGCATGTACTTTCGTCCTTATACGCGCTAAACCGATGCTATGCTGGCTCGTTAGGCAAGAGACGTGGGGAAGCTAATGTCCAGTGCCCAAAGAGAAAGCACTGTTAAGACTATTACGTCCCAAATTACCGAAAAGGGGTATGCCAGCCCCATCCGAGTGCTGTCGGCACAGGAGTGCCAGCGATTTCTGCGGGCGGCTAGTAACACACGCAACGGGCCCCCGCTGGATTGGGACAAGGGCCATGCGGCCAGCTCGCGGGTATTTTACGAGATTAGTACGCACCCTGCGATCATCGAGGTCGTGGCCACTCTGCTTGGCGGAGACGTCATGCTTTGGGGTGCCAGCATTCAGAGCCGCGCTCCTTGCGTCATCCATCCATGGCATTCCGATATCGAATCGTTAGCCCCTTCGGGCAAAACAGTTTCGGTATGGATGGGCATCGAGCACACAAACCCTGATTCATCTATGTCGATCATTTCCTACTCCCATCGCTTCCGTGTCAGTGTGCAAGAGTTAAGATACCAGTTCGGCAGAGGCCGGGATGAGACGACCGATGAAGACATCCTGCGGTGGGCTCGAGAGCGGGACAAACGAAGTGACTTGGTGAGGCTGGAGATGACCGATGGTCAAGCTCTCTTTCTCGATGGCCAACTTTGGCACAGTTCCAACAACCTTTCCAGCAAGACTCGTCGCGCGCTGCTGCTCCAATATGCCACACCAGACACCATGATACGCATCCCGGACTACAACTATCTGGATTGGCCTTTTCACAAGTTCAATTTGCCAAAACCTGCATGCCTTATGGTAAGAGGAAGTGCCAAAACTGGCGTCAACCGCATTGTTTCCGCGCCTGTGGCAGGCAGTTGGGGGTCGAGCCCCCAACTAACCAACCGAGTTTACCCGCTTCACACCCCACTCCCACCAGACAAAGATAAGGGCTGGAAACCCTATCCCATCTTTAGCGGCTGCACTGGGGACATGCGCAGTCTGTCCTGTCACACGTCAGTGTTAACCCATGGCCACTGCCCGCATCCGCCGCATACACACAAAGAGGAAGAACTCCTCCTGCTCCTAGCTGGCGAGGTCGATCTCATACTCCCAGATGTGCAAACCCCCAAGGGGGATCACCGAAAGCGGCTGAGAGTCGGTCAATTTGTTTATTATCCAGCCCACTTTCTCCACACCCTCAAGACGGTTAGTGTAAATCCGGCGAACTATCTTATGTTCAAGTGGTACACCGACGAGACGGAGTCCGATTCACCGCTTGCTTTCGGTCACTTTAACGTCTTTGATCATCTGGAGAACTCAGAAGTCCAGGACGGCTTTCGCCCGCGTCTGGTTTTTGAGGGGCCAACAGCCTACCTGCGGAAACTTCACTGCCATGCCTCCACTCTCGCACCTGGAGCCGGCTACGAACCGCACTTCGACGCTTATGACGTAGCCATCATTGTTCTGGAAGGTGAGATCGAAACGCTAGGCGAACGCTTGGGGCCCTATAGTGTGATCTTCTACCCGGCGGGCGAGCCTCATGGCATGCGCAACCCAGGTGAGGCGATGGCCAAGTACGTTGTCTTTGAGTTTCACGGTAGTCAGAAGGCTCTGGCGGATGCACTCCCCAATCTCCCCTCTCCGCCCTCCCTGCTCACCAAACTCACAGATCCGCAGGGGTGGAAGAGAAAACTGAAATACCTCTTTAAGCGTTTCATCGGCTAGGTGACCTGACTGGGGATTCTTGTACCAGCGGGAGTGAGAGGGAATTCGCCCGGAGAATCGCCAGGTTATGCCGATCATGTTGCAGAACAGGAAATCGCCGCCTGCTGCGCGAAGCGCCTCAGGGAGCCCCGCAAGCAGTGCGGCGATTCTGTAGTGCGTTTACGGAAAGAGCGGCTCTAGTTAGCGAACGGAAGAGCTTCCGTCAATGTCGGAAGCCCATATTTCCCCGGCCTAGTCTTACTTACTCTTCGCGGTTGCTAGCGAACATGTCGGACATTACGTGGACGCTTGCGTCGCACGCATGGTTCAGGCACGGCAGTCCGAAAGACGCTTCCAGCGATTTAAGCAAGGAGAAATGGGTGTAGAAGTTGGCGCTCTTCACGCCATGGACTCCGTAGTTGGTATCCACGATGAGTACGACCTGATTGGTGATCGGCGCATTGGCGTAGTCATTTTCGTCCCACAGCAGCACGATGGCGTTGCGGCCGTCTTTCCACGCTGGGGAGCTCTTAATGGCTTTGATGAGATTCCGCACGGCGAGGTCCCCCTGGTAAATCAATGCGGGATTCAGCCCAGTCTGAGTGCCAGTCGGTGATGGATCATAATCGCAGGCCGGACCGGCATTGCCGCGGCCGTGCTGGTCGTTGCACTGGTTGGGAGCAATGAATGAGAAGGCCGGGACGTCGCCGGAACTGAGGTCCTCAAACAGACCGTGCGCGCCAGCAAAACCGACAACACGGTTCAGACTGCCTTCCTGAACACTGCGGAAGTAGACGAAGGGATTGTGCTTGGCGGCGTACTGCTTGATAACACCCTGCTTTTCCTTTGGGAGCACCGTGGTGGGATTGACGAGGTTGCTGAAGAACCCGTCGCTGTAGTTCACTTTGTCTGCGCCTGCTGGAGGCAGGTTCTCCTGGTAGCTTTTCCAGGCGAGGCCAGCAGCCGACATCCATGATAAGTCCGTGTCAAGAGGGCAAAAGCTCTCCCGACGCGCTTCGGAGAAGCGCGTGTATAAAATTCTTAGGTGCTTCAGCTCGCGTTCG
>Ga0209011_1000022_pt1 | contig 130413 bp, 118 predicted proteins | sample BlaSpr_A8_OM1_M3_FD_187986 | JGI IMG/M metagenome (GOLD analysis project Ga0209011, IMG submission 187986) | Forest soil microbial communities from Thunder Bay, Ontario, Canada - Black Spruce, Ontario site 2_A8_OM1_M3 (SPAdes) (version 2) | ecosystem: Environmental > Terrestrial > Soil >...
CGCGAGCTGAAGGACCTTGAAAAACTTTTTCACGCGCTCCTCCTGAGCGCGTCAGGAGAGCTTTTGCCCTCTTGACAAAGACTTATCATGGATGTCGGCTACTCCTATGTCAGACGCACATCAAATAGCGCCAGCCAATATTGAAGGGATTGCAGAGCGAAACCGAGAAGAATGAGTCCAATGCCGAAGACGCCAAGCCGTCGCTCAGGAAGATTGTCCGCGTAGTATTCGATGTAAGGATTGACTGTCACTCCCACGCCGGTGACAAGGCCTGTTACCAACCCCACGCGAATCGCAAAAGACCAGGCGTGATCCAGGTGATGGATGAAGGCGCTACAGATCAGGGCCGTGACCATGTAGCCGACGGTACGGACCACAGTTCCCCAAAACTGGCGACGCGTAAGCCGTGGACGCCGAGACGCTGCATAGTCGGTGGCAGGACGCATGCCGCGAGAGTAGGCGAATACTTGGCCTACGGTTATGAGAACGGCAAATGCGATTGCGAATCCGAAACCAAGAATCTTGTACAGTCCAGCTCCGAAGGCGAACCCGCGGATGGCGGAAAACAGTGCTTCCCAAAGCAAAGAGTAATGATCTAGCCCACGAGCTGCTCGACTGAGTTCAATCGACACCGTGATACCAGTCGCGATGCCGGAAGTCAGTCCAAAGAAGAGACCAAGGCCGAGGCCATAGCCGATGCCGAAGACAACGGAGTACGTTACCGCGCGGGTAAGCAGCCGCAACGGACCGTGTTGTCCACCCAATAGATCGTAGGCCAGATAGAGACTACCCACCACATCAAGACAGGTACCCGTAATGCTGACGATCGCGAGGGTGTGGTGGTCCACGCGACGATTGTAAACCTAATGTCTCGGCGATCATCTCGGATGACGGGCAATTCAGAAGCAATTCCACGTGCCCGCATAAAAGGACGCGGAAATTCCATTCGAGAGTTTAATAGAAACGATTCGGTAACGATCTGAGCAATGCCCGGTCCACGACAACCTGCATCTTCTCTATTAGGGCCAAAATGGGTGTATGCCCGACAACACACTTCTGCGTTTCTATGCCGGCACCGGGCCTAATAGCCGCGGACATTTTCTCAAGGAAATCCACGCTTGGACTGACAACCGACTGGAGCTGGATCACAATTTCATCCAATGGCTCTTTCCTACGGACGAGGAGAGCGCAACCAATCCGGCAGCGCCAGTGTTGGACGCAGAAACAATCAAACAGTTTCGATCCAAGCGTAGACTGCGTATACACCTTCAAACGTCTCTGGATCGAATGTTACGTTTCTATGGGTTGGAGATGCGCGCCAACGTTCCGTTAAAGGTGGTCTGTGCGCCGAATTTCAGCGAACGAGCGGGCGCTTGGATCACGCCCAAGAACCATAATCACCTGAGAATCACACGAATTCTTAGATCGCTGAGGCTTCTCGGGCTTGAAACAAACGCGACCGCCTTCTACGAGTGTTTGGTTGACATCTGCGGCGAGGAAGCGGGAAGGACGTTCCCCGGAATTTCTCACGAAACTTTTAGGTTTTGGCGGTCAGCAGCCGGGGCTCATCAGGTACTGCCGGTCTCTGGGCGCGCAGTTAGTTAGCCAGCCACAATACGGTTCGATTTCGGTATGTTCGCTTAACGTAATATTACGTAATGATTGGACAGAGCGTGTGGTTGCGACGCCATTGATCCTACGGAACTTAGAGTATTTTATTGTAGTTTCGACTTCCACACGCCTCCGCCAATTTCCTGTGATTCAACATGTTCCGGGTTCGAACTAAACTGACTGACACTTCCATTTCTGACTTTCGCGTAGGTCATTTCGGCCGACCTCATCTCTTGGTACTTGTAACGTTGCCGCCCAGAGCGGACGTCTAAGGAATAGCTGTGTTGGTCCGAACGGCGTGCGTGGAATTATCGATGTAAGGAGCTGTTCGCACCGGAATGCGATGGATAGACCAAAAAGTCGGCTCGCGAAGATGAGCTGGCCTGGGCTGTTCTTAATCGGGTACCTGGCGTTAGGTAGCTATGGTGTGGGTGCAATGCAATCCCAGAAGGCGCAGCCGACCCCTGCGGAGGCTCCTGCCGCCCGGCCGGTGGGCACAGTTAAGTCTATTTCTGGAAATAGCATAACCTTGGCATCCGACGCAGGTAGCGATGTCAATGTTGTCGTCTCAGAAGCCTCAAAAATAGTCCGCATTGCGCCCGGGCAAAAAGACCTTAAGGATGCAATTTCCCTACAGTTACAGGACATACAGGTGGGAGATCGCATCCTCGTGCGCGGAAAGCTATCCGCAGACGGAGTAACCGTTATCGCCAGTTCCATCATAGCTGTCAAGAAGCTCGATCTTGCAGAAAAGCAGACGAGCGACCGTGACGCGTGGCAGCGGCAAGGAGTAGGCGGGCTCGTCAGCGATGTGAATGCCGCCGATGGAACGATCCATATCGTGGTAGGCATGCCGGGGGAGAAAAAAAAGATTGCGGTCCACGTTTCGAACGGCACGATTTTGCGGCGTTACGCTCCGGGCTCGGTAAATTTTAGTGAGGCCCGGCCAGCACCGCTAAACGAAATTAAGCCGGGCGATCAACTTCGCGCACGCGGTACTCGATCTGCGGATGGCAGCGAGATCTCCGCGGATGAAATCGTGTCCGGTAGCTTTAGAAATATTTCAGGCACTATCTCCGCGATTGATACGGTGGCCGCTACGATTACCCTTCAGGATCTGGCCACCAAGCAGGTTGTTATCGTGATCATCAGCCCGGAGTCACAAATTCGAAAGTTGCCGCCTGCTATTGCGCAACACTTAGCGCGCACGCTCAAAGGTGCGCCGGCCAACGGGCACCCAGCGCCGGCGGCGATGCCAGCGTCCAGGCCTGGAGAGTCTACTATTCCGGTTGATATGAATCGGGAGCGCCAGGCAGGAGATCTGTCACAACTTATTAACCGCCTGCCGCCTACAACTATCTCGGACCTGCATAGGGGCGATGCCGTCATGATCGTTGCGACCGAGGTGACGCAAAAACCAAGAATTATGGCTATCACGCTTTTGAGTGGTGTTGAGCCAATCCTTCAAGCGTCACCCCAAGGTGAAGCCTCAACGATTCTTGCGCCTTGGAGCCTGTCGGGCACGCCCGGCGGTGACAGCGCTACTCCGTAAACATAAGCAGTTTGCTTGACCAGGAGATTTGATGAAGGGCCGCAAGATTCTCAAAATTGCTTTCTTAGTCTTGGTCGTTTTAGTCGTGGCTTTGTGGCTTGCGCCTGTGCACGCCCAAGCTCCGACCGGCACACTGCGCGGCCAAGTGACCGATCCATCAGGTGCGGCGATTTCGGGAGCCACCATGCTCCTCACTACTCCAGCAGGCGCATCGCTCGACACGACAACAAATAAGGAAGGATTCTATGAATTCAAAGGGTTGCTGCCTGGAAAATACACGTTGAAAGGTGTTGTGCCGGGATTCGCTCTTCTAACCAAAGATAGCATCAACATCAAAGCTGGCCAACCGCAACAACTCAACCTTTCCCTTAGCATCCAAGTACAAAAAGAGGAAGTACAGGTCAGCGATTCGACTACGAAGCTTGGCATCGATAGTTCGAGTAACGCTGGCTCCATTGTCCTGAAGGGCCAAGATTTGGAAGCGCTCTCCGACGACCCGGACGAGTTGCAATCCGAACTGCAAGCGTTGGCCGGACCGTCCGCAGGCCCCAACGGCGGGGAGATCTATATCGATGGATTCACTGGGGGACAGCTTCCGCCTAAAGCCTCGATTCGCGAAATTCGCGTTAATCAGAATCCCTTCTCGGCGGAGTATGACAAGCTGGGCTACGGGCGAATTGAAATTTTTACTAAACCAGGCACAGATCAATTTCACGGCCAGCTTTCCTTGACCGGAAATACGGCGGCTCTCAATTCGCGTAACCCATTCGAAATCATTTCTCCAGGGACCCAGCCACCCGGGTATGACTCCACGCAGTTCAGCGCCAACGTGGGCGGACCGCTCAGCAAGAAAGCCTCTTTTTTCTTCAACATTGAAAGGCGCAACCTCCATGAGCTTTCTGTAGTGAGCGCCAAGATTCTTGATCCTAATTTGCACGTGATCAGCTTCAGCGAAGCCGTTCCTAATCCGCGGACGCGATTGAATCTAAGTCCGCGGTTTGACTATCAGCTCGGTTCCAACAACACGATAACCGCAAGGTACCAGTATGAACGCGCCGATGAGAACAACAACGGGATTGGGCAATTCAATTTGACATCCCGCGGATTTAATCAATTCAATAGAGAACACCAGTTTCAAGTCAGCGACACGCAGATACTGAATGCAAAGACCATCAACGAGACGCGCTTTCGGTTTGTCCGTGAAGTCAGCCAGCGTACGCCCCAAAGCATTGATCCGGCGGTAGCTGTCCAGGGGGCGTTCACGAGTGGCGGCAACAGCGAAGGGCAGACTGTCGATACCCTCGATCGCTACGAACTGCAAAACCAGACGTCGATGTCTTTGACAAAACACTTTGTGAAATTTGGTGTGCGGCTGCGCGCCAACGGGGATTTGAACGTGGCGCGCTCTAATTTCAACGGAACATTCACATTTGGTTTGCGCCAAGATCCGAATTGCCCGCCCAACAGCTCGCGGGCTGCTTGCCCAGCCATCACCGGCCTGGAGGCTTATCAGAAGACGTTACAAGGGCTGGCGCAGGGCCTGAACATGTCGACCATCATGGCCATGGGCGGTGGCGCCAGCCAGTACTCCATCACGGTTGGCAGCGCGAGCGCCGCTCTGACGTATTTTGACGCGGGCGTCTACGCGCAGGACGATTGGCGCCTAAAACGTAACCTTACACTAAGCTACGGTCTGCGATTCGAAACCCAGAACGGTTTGAAGGATCACGCTGACTTGGCGCCGCGACTGGGATTGGCTTGGGCCATCGGTGGCGCGAAAAATGCTGCACGCAAGACGATTTTGCGCGCGGGCTACGGCATTTTCTACGATCGCTTCAGTTACGATCTCGCGTTGCAGCAACAGCGTCTGAATGGTTTGACACAACAGCAATACGTAGTGAACGGCCCGAATTTTTTCTTAAGCGATACGCCAGCGCCTGGACAACTTCCAACCGCCACCACCGCGCCAACCATGTACCGGCGAAATCCCGAGCTTCGCACGCCTTACACAATGCAGATCGGGATCAGCCTGGAGCGGCAGCTCACGGGAAATGCCAATCTAGCCGTTACTTATTTGAATTCCCGTGGCGTGCATCAGTTCTTCACGGAAAATATCAACCCGCCAATCTGCAGCATCCTTCCGTGCGACCCTTCAACCGCGCCGCGCCCATTGAACAGCCCGGCCAATATTTACGAATATGAATCGGAAGGAACCTTCAAGCAGAACCAACTGATATTGAACACCAGCGTCCGCATGGGTAGCAAACTATCGCTCTTCGGCTACTATACGTTGAACTATGCTAACGCGGACACCGCCGGGGCTTCGAGTTTCCCATCGATCGCCAACAAGATCGCTCTCGATTATGGCCGCGCTGCATTTGACGTACGCCACCGTCTCTTTTTAGGTGGCACGATTGGTCTGCCACTGGACTTCCGGCTGAGTCCATTCTTGATAGCGAGTTCTGGGATGCCTTTCAATATCACGACCGGGCAAGACATCAATGGAGATTCGATCTTTAATGACCGCCCGGCATTCGCCAACAGCCGATCTATCCCTTCGAACGTCGTCACCAATCGTTATGGCTCATTCAATTTGCTTCCACAACCTGGCGAGACAGTCGTTCCTATCAATTACCTGACAAGCGGCGGGATGTTTTCGCTGAATCTGCGCGTCAGCAAGACGTTTGGATTTGGCAAGAGGAAGGAGAATACAAAGGCCAGCGATGGCGCCGGTCCGGAAGCAGGTGGCACTTTTGGTCGCGCGCCGGGTGGTCCACGGGGCGGGGGTGGTTTTGGCGGCCGCGGAATGGGCGGGCCTGAAGGGAACACTACGAGCCGGCGATACAGTCTGACGCTCAGCGTTTCGGGACGAAACATCTTTAATAACGTAAACCTGGGCACGCCGATTGGGAATCTTAGCTCTCCGTTGTTCGGCCAGTCCAACGGACTGGCCGGCCCGCCCTATTCTTCTGCTACGGCCAACCGGCGCATAGATCTTCAGGTGATGTTCAATTTCTAGGACGATTTGTCCAATACGCCGCTTTCTTCTCCTTTCGCCGTACGTTAAGCTCTCTTGCGCAATCACCCTTTGAGCAAGCAGCTTCAGTCTAAATTTTATCTCGGAGCAGTAACCATGAGTGGACATCGATCAAGCGTGGCGTGCGGTGCAGGAAATAGACTTGCGCAAAAATTGACTAGCAACGCTAAGCGAAATGCCTGTCTTTCTTCCATCCCCGGCATTCTTAAAACGATCTGGTCGAAAATGTTGTGAAGAAAGCAAAGCGCAAGACTTTCAATCGCAGCAAGGAAGCGCGGCGCGCAGCCCGAAATTCGGGTGTGGCGCCTGCGGCTACGCGGGTGATCGCGGACAAGAGGAAGCGCTCTCCGAAACACAAGAAAAACTGGCTGGAAAGGGAACTGTTTTGAGAATTCACTAGGCTGCAGGGAAGGTCCAGCCTGGACCTAATTTTTAGAACCTCAACCGGGTTTGTTGTCGGGCACTGCCTCATTGGGCCGGAAAAGTGCTGCTCGGGGAATGTTTCTACGTTCGGCAAGGTCTGCCGCGATGGCTTCCAAGTCCTTCTTATTGAAACCCATGCTACCGATCTTCACCGTTCCGTTTTGATCGATAAGAAAAGTAGTCGGCACATTGGTTAAGCCATAGGCGTTCGAAACCGGGTAACCATCCGAATCCAAGAGCAGCGGGAAGGTGACACCATACTCTTGACCAAATTCCTTTGTCTTTCGCGCGTCGTCTTGAGATATGCCTAAAAAAATTACGCCGTCGCTGCCATAGCGTTGATACAACCTTTGCAGGAAAGGAAACGTAAATTGGCAAACGGGGCAGGAAATCTTGAAAAAAGCAACAACAACAGGCCCGCGTTGTAACCACGTGTCGAGCGAATATTCTTTTCCGTCGAGTGCTTTCAATGAGAAGTCGGGAGCCTTCTTCCCAGTGACGATGTTAGTCATCTCTTTTGGCGCTCCGATCAAACTCTGAAGCCGTCGCAGCAGACTCATGAAGCAAGTTTAGCTCAGCGGACGTTCGAACGAAAATAATCTATCTCAGTGTATTTGCTTGGTTTTGCGCTGCATGTAATCCATGAGCAGATATTGGCCCAAGGTATAAGGGGTAGTGAAATAGGCCTTGCCACGGCACATTTCCGTAATCTTCTGCACGAAATGCACCAGGCTATAATCGGTGGCCAGCATAAACGTGTTAATCAGAATGCCGGTGCGCTTACATTTGTTCACTTCTTCCAGGGTCTGACCGACCACAAAAGGGTCTAAACCAAAAGCGTTCTTATAGATGCGGCCGTCTTCCAGAGTCAGTGCGGAAGGCTTTCCGTCGGTGATCATGATGATCTGACGCATGTCTTTTTTCTGGCGTAACAATATGCGCTGCGCCAGCCGCAATCCTTCACGAGTGTTGGTGTAATAAGGACCTACTTGCACGCGCGCGAGTTCGCCGAGCGGAACTTCTTCCGCGCTATCGTGAAAAAGCACGAGGCTCAGCGTGTCACCCGGATACTGAGTTCTAATGAGATGAGAGAGGGCCATAGCTACGCGCTTGGCGGGAGTGAAGCGGTCCTCGCCGTAGAGAATCATGCTGTGACTGCAATCCAGGAGTAGCACCGTGGCGCAAGAACTCTGATACTCGCACTGATGGACCATCAGATCCGAGTAAGTCATATTGATTGGCACTTTTACACCTTCGCGACGCACAGCGTTGAAGAGCGTCTCGCTGACGTCCATATTCAGCGTGTCGCCAAATTCGTATGGGCGTGAAACTCCTCCTGATTCAATGCCCGTAGAAAGGTCCCTGGTGTCGTGACGCCCAAAGCTGCTGCGACCCACGGAGCCAAGCAGGTCTCGTAGCGTCTTGAATCCCAGGAAATCTATAGTCTTATCGGTGATTTCGAAACGTGCCTCGGTCTGGCGCTCCTGCGGTGGGCCCAGCTGACCGCCAGGAGTGTTCTGCGGAGGTGGTGTGACCTGTGGTGGTTGCTGCGGGTTAATAAAGCCTTCCTGGGAAAGACGGTCCATGAGTTTCTCGAGCAAATCCTTGACCGCCTGGCTATTCATGGCCTGCGGATTCTGCAGCATGTCGCGCAACTCATCACTCATGGCGTCCTCTGGCAGCAAGTCGCCCTGTTGCAAAGCGCGCAGGATGGCTTCCTTCAGCGCTTCCATGGAGCGCTCGCGATCCATTTCGGAAACTCCGTAGAATTGCGATTCGAATCCGCTCTGCAGGAAGAAATCACCCATCCGCTTGACGAGCTCCTCCAAATCGACAGCGTCGGCTGGCTCACCTACATACTTCCCGTAGCGGATGACTTTCATTTGCAATCCTTTTCGCTCACCCCGGAATGTTCGATCGCTCCGCCAATTTTACGGAGCGTAAAATGCGAACTTCGCTCATCACGAGGCCCCGGAGAGTGCCTTATCAGTTGAAATTGCGTCGAGGCCCCCGATTCAGTGTTTCGCGGGCTTCCGGCTGCTTCGGCTTTTCCGCGAAATAGCCGCGCTCTTCGCTGCGCCCGATCCGGCGGTGTGCCCACAGGCCCTCGAGAATCATTTCGGCGGCCGCAGCCGCCGGCCCAGCGTTTTTGCGATCTGTGGCGCCAAGCCTACCGACTTGCTCCATCAATCCCTGAATTTTCGAAAGCTGTTGATAACGGTCCGCGGTACTCGTGACTTCCGGGAGTTTCAACTCTCCACCTAATTCGAACCACTGAATCACGGGCTGGAAATTTACCTCCCCAAAGTGTTTACTGAAAACACGGCCTACGGCAGTTCGAATTAGCTCCCGGGCGATGGTATCCGCACCTTTCAGCTCCCCTTCGTATTCGAGCTCCATCTTTCCGGTGATGGCTGGAAGTGCGGAGTAGACGTCGGCGACACGAGCAAACGAAACGCTCTCCCCGGTTTGCGCCGCCCGATGTTCGGCGCTGCTGATCACACACTCTAATGTCGTGATGGGCAAACGCTGGCTTACACCCGAGCGACGGTCGATGCGTTTATCCTCGCGGGCCTGGAACGCAATTTCTTCCACGACCTGCCGCAAATAGGGTGGAACTTCAATCTTGCGTACCGCATCGCGTCCCAGCCAAGCTTCCTGAGCCGTGATGGTCATGCCCTCGTCGATACTCGATGGGTAGTGTGTTCGAATCTCAGCGCCGATACGATCTTTCAGCGGCGTGATAATTTTTCCACGCGCCGTGTAGTCCTCCGGATTGGCAGTGAACACCAGCAGCACGTCCAGGGGCAGGCGGAGAGGGTAACCCTTAATCTGAATGTCGCCTTCTTGCATGATATTGAAAAGGCCGACCTGGATCTTTCCCGCAAGATCAGGCAGTTCGTTGATGCCAAAAATCCCACGATTCGCGCGGGGAAGAAGCCCATAGTGGATCGTTAATTCGTCAGAGAGGTCGCGGCCGCCGCGCGCCGCCCGGATGGGATCGACATCGCCAATAATGTCGGCCATGGTGACATCGGGCGTAGCCAGTTTTTCCACGTAGCGGGCCTCCCGAGGCATCCAGTCGATCCGCGTGGCGTCGCCTTCAGCTTCTATTCTTTCGCGGCAAGCGCGGCAGATCGGCTTCAGCGGATCATCGTTAATCTCGCAGCCCGTCACGACAGGAATCTCAGCATCCAACAAATTGACGAGCGCGCGAAGGATGCGGCTTTTGGCTTGTCCGCGGAGGCCGAGGAGAATGAAATTGTGCCTGGAAAGCAGCGCATTGATGATCTGCGGAACCACCGTGTCTTCATAGCCGTGGATACCTGGGAACAGCGGCTCACGCTTTTCAATCGAACGCAGGAGGTTCCGCCGAATCTCGTCCTTCACGGATCGCGAAACGCTCCGAGGATCAAAATCCGGGATCGCTTTTAGCTCGCCAAGCGTGCGAGGCTTGGGAAAGGATGTAGAAGATTTCGTCGTGGAACTCGCTGTCATTAAGGCCCCATTCTAGCGCCGCATTCGCGGCACATTTTCAGTACGATGGTTCGATGCAGTTAATTCACCTGCTGGCTGCCAGCGGCTCGCCGCGCGCGAGCATTCGTTTTTTCCAGATGCAGGACCCACTGGCGAAGATACGTTAACAGCCTTTCCTGGCGGTCCATTTCCGACCGGCATTCCAATATTTGTTGTTTAACTAAAAGATCCAGAGGCAGCGTACCCGCCACGATAAAGGAAAGCACATCCTGCGTATCGCGATGGAGGTTCTGCGGATAACTACTGAAGATGAGGGTATGACACGCTTCGTATAATTCCGCGAGTTCGCGTTCCACAGTCGGACTCGACAGATTTTCCCGATCCTCCAGATAATCTACTTCCCCCTCGAGAAGTGGATTTTCCTTAAAAAGTTCAACCACGCGAAACGGTACCCGTCCTACGGTGACGATATCGATGCGTTCATCGTCGTAGCGCTTTGCGACCTTAACAATCTCTGCCGTGCAACCCACACGCGCAACGCCATCGGGCGAAGCGAGAAGCATGCCAAATTCACGCCGATCTTTCAGGCAGTGCTTCACCATCTGCCGGTAGCGCGGTTCGAATATGTGCAAGAGAAGGGTTGCGCCGGGAAGTAGAACGACGTTCAGGGGGAAAAGCGCGATGCGTTCAGGCCGCATGGGTCCTGTAAGTGATGATACCACTGGCTGGTGGATAAACCCGAAACTAGAACTAAAAACCTGGGATCATCCAAGTTCGCCAAGTAGGGCCTGCATTTCCGAAGCAGCATGCTGGTCGCCTTTTTTGCCAGCTATGGCGATCCCATTGGACAAAACTCGCTTGGCTTCGTCATTGCGGGATTCGCGCGCCAGCAGTTGGCCATACATCAAGTAGGCTGGCACATAATCCGCGTTGTTTTGCAAGAGAGCTTCAAAATGTTGGTCTGCAGCGGCAGCGTCCCCGCTGTTCATGCATTCCATCGCGAGACCGTAGCGCGCGAAAGCATCATCAGGCTTTTTCGCTATAAATTCCTCCAACGTCTGACGCCGGGTTTTCTTTGGTTCAGTCATGGTGTCTACCGTAGTATACGGTGTGTGCTGATCTTGCCAAACTAAGCCGTCACCAAGGAGTGGAATGAAGCGCAATAAGAACGATGTACAGCAGGGAATTGCAGAGCAAGTGTTGAAAGGGAAGCCAGTAAGTGCGTCCAAGTCGGAAATGGCCGAGGTCGTTCTTCCGGCCCAGACCAACGCCCTGGGAAAACTCCTCGGAGGGCACGTGATGCATCTGGTGGATATTGCCGCGGCTATGGCCGCCAGCAGGCATTCGAATAGCTACGTCGTGACGGCTTCAGTGGACTACATTGATTTTCGCAACCCAGTTAATCTGGGTGATTTCGTGATCTTGAGGTCCCACGTCAATCGTGTATTTCACACTTCTATGGAAGTCGGGGTGGAAGTGTATTCCGAGCATGTACTGACCGGTGAGCGGAAGCATACCACTTCGGCATACGTAACGTTTGTAGCCATCGATGAACACACGCAGAAGCCGAAGCCCGTGCGACCTCTTCTATTGAAAACCGCCGAAGAAAAGCGGCGCTATCGCGAGGCCGCCCAGCGTAGAAAAATACGCCTCGCTCTGCGCTACCGAAATAAAGGCCGCTAGGATGACGACAGTTACGGTCCGCCTCCGCTAACACTACCGATCCAGCGCGGCGTGCCTGTCGGTTGCGGGCTGCCTCCGGCTGGCTCTTCGCTAATGGCCAGCGCCTTAACGTCGGCCATGATTGCCGGTGGTTTAGCCACCAGCGCATCAATTTTGCCATCGCCGTCTGGCCGCAGAATTACCATTGGAATCGGTTTGGCGTCCGTTGCTTTCGGAATCAGCCACAATTGCAAGACGCGATCACCCGACGGCACCGGAACCCGCTGTCCGATAATCACCAGGCCGAGCTGTGGATGCCACTTAGCCTCCAGTTTTGGAACCACCAGATGGTGCGTGGCAAGCTCGATCTTCACCGACGCAGGGTCAGTCAAGATCAGCGCTTCTCGCTTAGCGACGGCGAGTTGCTGTTCAAGCTTCTCATGTTCGTTGCGCTGCGCTTCTGCGCGCTCGTTAACGGCGTGCGACTCCTCTTGTAGCCTGCGGACATCCCACGCGGAATAAAAGCTGAACACCACAAGCGCCGCGACTCCCGCCCATATCCAAACCGGTACGCCGCTTCGGGTTTGCGATGATGATTGCGGCACGCCAGCGTCAGCTCTCTCCGTTTGCATCATACGACCTTTTCGGTCGATTCGCGTCCGGGCTCCATAAAACCTGCATCCTACCCCCGTATTACATTCGCAACGATACACACCACTATCGTTGTTAGCACCGCGACCGCAGTCTACTCTGGATAGGTAACCGTCAAGGTGAACCGGTCTCAGCCCAGTCGCCGGTCCCTGGAGGACAGGCCCATTATGTCGGAACCCTTCCGGCCGTATGAAAAGCTCGTGGACATCACTATTCTCGGAAAGAAGTTTCAGGTACCCGAGCGCAATTCGCTTTTGCGATGCTTCCAATTCATCAGCCCGGAAACGATTCCCTACGGACGCTTCTGTTGGAACCAGGATTGTCAATATTGCCGGGTCTCTTGCCAATTGCCGGATGATGACGAACCTCGTGAGATGTTGAGCTGTAAATTCATCGTAATGGCCGGAATGGAAATCACCGAGCTCAGCCAGGAGCTCAAATGGTGCCTGCGCGCTAAATTGCCGTCCGACGCTGCCGTTTCATCCTAAGTAATTCAGCCTACTGCCGCATTTTTCTTGCATTTCCCCGCGGTTTGCACTTTGCCTCCCGCTGCACTAGATTGTAAATGAGCTATGACAAGTTCACAGTTTTTGCCGTGCGACGGTTGCGGGCAACCCGCCTCGCCCGCACACATCGCCAAGCGCTTGCAGCGTCTTGAATGGACAACGCGGTACCGGCCGGTGCACATCAATACGCTGGTTTTGGGGGCTTCCGCGCCTGCATTGGAGGCCGAATTTTTGTATTCGCCTGCGGGAAATTTTCAGGGTGAAGCCGCGCTGCTGCTGAAAGCCGCGGCGTTGTCTACAGGTGGCAAGCCCGCTGATCTCGTGCATACCGAATTTCAGAGGGCAGGATTCATGCTGACGCATGTTCTGGAATGCCCGATCGAAGACTCGCTTTTAGCGCTGCCGGAACTCCTGGTGCAGCGTTTAGCTACAGTCCTGGTGCGCATTCGCCGCTCGTTGAAGCCCAAACGCCTCGTGCTCATTTCCCAGGCGCTAGGGCCATTGATCTCTCAGTTTTCCAAAGCAGAGCTGCCCTGTTCCATCGTCCTGGATAGTGGCCAGCCGTTTGCATTGGATGGCCTGGACTCCGCTGCTGCGCTGATCAGGTTGCATGACGCTTTGGGCGCCGCAGCTGTATTCTCCGCCAAACAAAAATGACGAAGCGGTACTGGTCGCCAATGGCGCAAAACCTTTTGCCATGAGCGTGCTCCACATTTCACCTGTGATAGAATCGAGCAACGAGTTACCGGCAGGAGCAGTATTGTGCAAAGACAGGCAAAATTTGGCGTAGGGATCAGCGTAATCGTGGTTTCGCTGGCTTTTCTGGCCTGGCTAGGCTACGGAGAAAGCAAGACCTACTACCACACAATCGCCGAATTGCAGACATTGCATGGCGCGTCCCTCAGCCAGCGCATGCGCGTAGGCGGTACCGTTGAAGCTGGCAGTATCCGCCGCCTTTCCGGCCGGGTCGATTTCGTCCTTCAGGGGGAAGGGAGGACCTTGCCGGTAAGCTATGTTGGTAGTGAGCCACTGCCCGATACATTCGTCGATAAGTCTCAGGCACTTGTAGAGGGCCGGCCCGCTCCGGACGGGCGTTTCGTGGCAGAACATGTACAGGCGAAATGCGCTTCGAAGTATGAGGTGGCGCCTGGAGGCGGCGGCGCTCCTGCGCCGTCCGCGCAAAGCAGTATGTAGGGCTCCCGGCCTTACCGGGGGAAAGTCGGGATATCCGTGGATGTATTCGGTTCTTTTGCACTCGTCCTAGCATTTGTTTGCGCGGTGTATTCATTTGTTGGTGGCATTGCAGCGATTCGCACGCGTCACCCCCTACTTATCAAGAGCTCCCGCCAAGCTGGCATTGCCACCTGCAGCTTGATTTTCCTCGCTACCTTCAGCCTCGAATATCTGTTTTTCAGCGATAATTTTGCCAACGCGTACGTCGTGGCGCACAGCAACCGCGACCTTTCCACTTTTTATAAAATTGCCGCGTTGTGGTCCGGACAAGAAGGCTCGCTTCTTTTCTGGAGCTTCCTGCTCTCGGTCTACGTCTTGTCAGTACTCATCGCCTATCGCCATAAAAATGGCGAGCTGATGCCTTACGTGGGGGTAGTTCTCTCTGGTGTCCAGATTTTTTTTCTTACCCTAAATAACTTCGTGGCCAGCCCGTTTAAGGCGCTCGGCGTTTCTGGAGCAAATGGCGCGATGGATTTGGTGGCTCGCGCAGACGGTAACGGACTAAACCCTCTGCTTCAGTATCCGGAGATGGTGATCCATCCGCCAAACCTCTATTCCGGGTACACCGGCTTTACAATCCCGTTCGCGTTCGCGCTGGGCGCACTCCTGGCGCGTTACCCCGGGGAGAAGTGGATCCATCTGACGCGCAAATGGACGATGATTGCGTGGGGATTCCAGACCGTCGGGATTTTGCTGGGCGCACATTGGGCTTACGCCGTGCTTGGTTGGGGCGGCTACTGGGCCTGGGATCCGGTGGAGAATGCTTCGCTCTTGCCGTGGCTGACCGGGACGGCATTTCTGCACTCCGTGATGATGCAGGAAAAGCGCGGCATGATGAAGGTCTGGAATGTCTGGCTAGTCTTCTCAACGTTCTTGCTGTGCATTCTTGGAACTTTTCTGACACGCAGCGGCGTGGTCAGTTCCGTGCATGCCTTTGCGAGTTCCAATATTGGAGCGTGGTTCGTCGGATTTCTTGCGATCATTCTTTTGGTTTGCCTCGCGGCGTACGTTAAGAACCGTGATTACTTGAAGAGCGAGAACCAACTCGACTCCATGGTATCGCGCGAATCTAGCTTCCTCTTTAACAATTTAATTCTCCTGGTCTCTTGCGTCGCTGTTCTTTCTGGCACGCTGTTTCCAGTATTTTCCGAATGGTTTACCGGCAACAGGATCAGCGTCGGCACGCCCTTTTTTAATAAGGTGAATATCCCCATCGGATTGCTGCTGCTGTTCCTGACGGGTGTGGGTCCTCTTCTGGCCTGGCGGAAGACGTCCCTGGACAGCCTTAAGCGCAATTTCGGCTGGCCGGTGGTGTGCGGGCTGGTCGCGGGTGCCGTGGCGTTTGCATTTGCATTCCGCGAGTTTTATTCGTTGACCTGCTTGATACTGTGCGTTTTTGTAACCGCCACCATAAGCATGGAGTTCTATCGTGGCGCAAAAGTCATGCGCGCGCGCTCCGGCGCATCGTACTTGGCTTCGGCAGTCGATCTGACGATGCGCAACACTCGCCGCTACGGCGGCTACATCGTGCACATGGGGATGGTACTGATTTTTATTGGCTTGGCAGGCGCTGCTTTTAATCGTGATATACAAAAAGATATGCAGCTGGGCTCTACAATCCAGATTGGTCCGTACACTTTGCTTTTGCAGAATTTCGATAGCAAGCCGGAAAAAAATTACACCGCCGAACGCATGATTGTTGAAGTGATGCGCAACAATAAGCCGCTCATGATGCTCTATCCTGAGCGCCGGCAGTTCCCGGCGAATCAGGCTTCCGGGACCATGGTGGCGATCTATTCCACGCTTAAGGAAGATCTCTACGTGGTGTATGCCGGGCAAAGCCCGGAGACTCAACTTCCCGTGATGCACGTGTATCTGAATCCTCTGGTGAAATGTATCTGGTTTGGCGGCGTGGTCGTTGCGCTGGGCACGTTGGTTGCGCTTTTGCCGAATCGCCGAGCTGTGCTAGTGCTCGCAGGTGCGTCCGAAGTGGCTGCTGCAAAATCTCTTCCCGTCGCGCTAAGTTCGGCGCCCACGCTTCGAGAGGGCCATGATTAGGGTACGTTCCTTTGGCGCCGTATTTCTCCTATTCATCCTCGGAGCCCTGCCGCTGTTGGTAACACAGGTCGGGGCGCAGCAATCGCCTTTGCCGAGTGGTTCGGATCGCGCCAAGCAAATCGGCGGAAAGTTCATGTGTATGTGCAGCTGCAACCAGGTTCTCACCCAGTGCAACCATGTGGGCTGTACCGTGTCTACCACCATGTTGAAAGAAGTGGACCAGGCCGTGAAGCGCGGGGAGGGGGAAGATACAATCACGCAAGCTTTGGTTCAGGAGTTCGGAACAAAGGTCTACGCGGAACCTCCGAAGTCCGGCTTCAGTTTGGTAGCTTGGAGTTTACCCAGCATTTACCTCGCGATTGGCACCGTGCTGGTTATCTTCACCATTAAACGCTGGCGCAAGCGCCCTGTAGTGCAAGCGGCGGGGCCGGCGAGCAGCACGAAGATTTCTCCGGACATGTTGGATCGAGCGCGAGCGCAGGCCGCGCGTGAGACGCAAGATTAATCATGAGCTCTTTGGCAATGTCTTCGATCGCATCCATTAACCCGACCGATTGGGCCGTCCTTGGGGCCTGCCTTGCTCTTGCCGTCGCCACCCTGCTCTTCATTTTTTATATTCGGCCGGATCCGTCGGACCTGGCACCGCACCGGACAAAGCTCGATCAATTATTGGAGCGCCGCGACACCCTTTACGACAACTTGCGGGACCTCCGCTTTGAATACCGTTCGGGTAAATATGCCGAGGCCGATTTTGAAGCTATGAAAACTTCTCTCGAAAACGAAGCAGCGCAGGTTCTTGCGGAGATTGAGCAGGTCACGGAGTCCCAGGTGCGGCGCGCGCGTGGGGTTCGGCCGGTATCCGCTGATCGGAGCCCGCAATGATGCGCGTTGCTACTCGCAGCAGCATGCTTGCGCTAATATGGCTTGCGCCATTGGTGATCGCGGATGCGGGCACGGTCCACGGAACGGTGAAGAACGGCACGACCGGTAAACCCGCGCCGGGGGTCGAAGTTGTACTGATTCAACTACAAGGCGGCATGCAACCCGTTGCGCACACGCAATCCAACGCGCAAGGCCGGTTTACGTTTGATAATCCTGGTTTGGGCGTGCAGCCCATGCTCATACGCGCGGTTTATCACGGCATTAACTTTCACCAGCCTGCGCCTCCGGGGAAGAGCGAAGTGGAAGTCGCAGTATTCGAGCCCACCGAAGATGCCAAGGCTATTACCGTGCCGACGCGGGTGGTTTTTTTTCAACCTAATGGTTCCACCTTGATTGTGGGCGAAGAATACTCGGTGCAGAACAACTCGCAACCTCAGAAAACTTTTTTTCGTGCGAGCGGCAATTTCGATTTTGCATTACCGGAGAATGCCCAGCTCCAGCAAGTCGCGGCTGCCGGGCCAGCAGGTATGCCAGTTGTGCAGGCGCCCATCGATCGGGGCAACAGACATTTTGCTATCGCTTACGCCTTTCGGCCGGGGCAGAATACCGTTCGCTACTCCTACGAACTTCCGTACCCAGGAAACACTGCGGCAGTGAAAGTGCCGTCTGTGTATCCCGCTGGCCGTTTGCTGGTTGTTGCACCCCCCACCGTGCAAATTGCAGCGGATGGATTGCAGCCCGAAGGCCAGGAGCAGGGAATGAGCATCTATGGCCGCAAAAACCTGGCGGCTAATTCTGTAATTGTGATAAATGTTTCGGGAACGGCGCCTCCGGATACCGGTCGTGGCGCGGATCAGGGATTAGGTCCTGGTTCTGGCCAAGAGGCACAACAAGCAGGGAATTCCGGTGGTGCGAACATCCAGCAGGTTCCTGGCCGGCTCGATGTTTTGAAGTGGCCGCTGGTCGCAGGTTTTGCTGGTATTTTCTTGTTGGGAGCAATTCTACTGGCGCGTAGACCCGTGGCACTCACAGCGGGCAGCGACAGCCCATCTGTTGCACAAACCGTGACGCGAGGGTCCGCCTCAACCGCATCCAAGCCAGTGGCGGTTAGTTTAGCGGATGTTGACCTCGCGAACGGCGTAAGCCTGGATTCGCTAAAGGAAAGCCTTTTTCGCCTGGAGCTGCGGCACCAGGCAGGTACGATCTCCAACGAAGAATACGCGCAGGAAAGAGCGCGAGCGGAGAAGGTCTTGCGCGATCTCGTGCGGGGCTAAGTGGTACGCGCTCGGCGCCATCGGCCCCTTTGCGAGGAACTTCGGTGACCCCGCCGGCTTTCTCTCCACGAGGCATTCGCTTCGACAAAATCGAGAAACGTTACGGCACACTTTACGCTTTGCGTCGAGTCTCGCTCGAAATCGCACCCGGCGAGTGCGTAGTGGTGGCGGGACGTAACGGTTCTGGAAAAACAACGCTATTGCGGATCGCGGCGCGCCTGGTGCTGCCTTCTGCTGGTCACCTTAACTTTATCGGTAGCGATCAGCATGTTGCGAACGATAAAACGCGTTCGGGATTTGTCGCTCACGCCACGATGGTTTATGACGAGCTGACTGCTGAAGAGAATCTTTTGCTTTTCGCGCGTTTGCAGGAAGTGCCCAATCCCGCCGCCCGTGTTGCGGCCTTATTAGCCGAAGTAGAGTTGTCAGAACGGCGCGGCTCGCTGGTACGCACATTTTCCCGCGGAATGCGCCAGCGCATAGCCGTCGCACGTGCGCTGCTGCAGGAACCCTCCGTGTTGCTGCTCGACGAACCGGCCACTGGACTCGATCCGCAAGGCACCACGTGGCTGGCTCAGGCATTGCGCAGGCTGCGAGATGCGCGGTGCACGATCTTGATGAGCCTTCACGGCGAATCGAAGATTTCGAGCCTGGCGACTCGAGCTATTCGGCTCGAGGCTGGTGTAATCGCCGCCGATACGCGGATGGGTGCGGACGTTCGCTCGATTCTGACTTTTGCCGATGCCTAAATGAGCCTGCTCTACAACACTTCTGTTTTGTTTGGGAAGGAACTCCGCACGGAGTTTCGATCGCGAGAGATTCTCACCACCACGGTTGTCTTCATTCTTATGGTCATCGTGTTGTTCAGCTTTACGTTTGACCCGTCTGCAGCGGAATCCCGGCGCTTCGGCCCGGGACTTCTGTGGCTCGCGTTTCTATTCGCATCGTCGCTCATGCTGCAGTCGTGTTTTCTGCGCGAACAGAATAACGACACGATCAGCGCGTTGCGGCTTTCCGTTTCCGATCCATTTGCGATTTTTCTTGCCAAGCTAGGTGCCAACACACTCTTCCTGCTGTGCACCGAGTTGCTGATGCTTCCGATTTTCGCGATTCTCTACAACGTTCCGGTTTTACCGGTGTTCGGACCGCTTATTCTGGTGCTTTTCCTGGGAAGCCTCGGCGTTTCGATCGCGGGCACCGCGCTTTCGGCCATTTCGGCGCAAGCTCGTATGCGCGAACTCTTGCTGCCGCTATTGTTGTTGCCGATGCTTACACCCGTGCTCGTCGCAAGCACGCAAGTCACTACCGGTCTTCTGGACGCAGTGCCGTCCATACAATGGAAAGGTATCGGCTTTCTCGCCGTATTCGACGTCGTGTTTTTGACGCTACTATGGCTTTTCGGCGAATATCTTCTGGAGGAGTAAAAGCATGACGAAACAGGTACTGAGCGCCGCGGTGGTCCTTCTGCTGGTGGCGGCGGCCGCCTACGGCGCACTTGTCGTTGCTCCCACAGAGCGCACCATGGGCACCATTCAGCGGATTTTTTATCTCCACGTGTCTAGCGCCTGGACGGGGCTCACGGCATTTTTCGTCTGCTTTGTCGCCAATTTGTTATATGTGTTTCGGCGCAAACCGAAATGGGATTGGCTAGGAGTTTCCGCCGCCGAAGTGGGCTTAGCTTTTACGACGGTGGTGTTGGTCACCGGACCCATCTGGGCGCACCCCGTGTGGGGTATCTGGTGGACTTGGGATGCGCGGCTCACCTCTACCTTCGTTCTATGGCTGCTCTATGTTTCTTACCTTCTGCTGCGGAGTCTGGTGGAAGAACCCGATCGCCGCGCCATGTTTAGTGCGCTGTTTGGAATTTTTGCGTTTATTGATGTGCCGTTAGTTTTCGGTTCTATTCGCTGGTGGCGAACGCAACATCCGCAGCCGGTGGTGATGGGCGGCACCGGGTCTGGGTTGGCACCTACTATGTGGTACGTCCTGCTTTTCTCCTGGTTGGCGATGCTCAGCTTGATGAGTTTGCTGCTTCTGGCGCGTTATCATGTGGAAGCCATGCGCGAGGAGCTTGATATTGTGCGGCGTGAAGTGGAGGTAGTGTGAAAAATCTAGGCAGTGTGTTTGCGGCTTATCTTTTTGCTTGGGGCATTTTTTTTGTGTACTACATTACGGTCGCGCGACGCACCTCCGCACTCCGCGATGAATTGGAGCGCCTGAAGAATTCGTTGCGTCGAGGCCGATAGCGTGGTCGGGAAGAAGAAAGTCGGCGTTGTTTTGTTTCAGCTTGGGGGCCCAGATTCCCTAGCGGCAGTCGAACCGTTTCTTCTGAATCTGTTTTTGGACCCCGACATTATTCCGCTGGGACCGCTCGGATGGTTGCGCCGTCCACTGGCAAAGTGGATTTCCGCGCGGCGGGCGATACCCGTGGCGGGTCGTTATGCGCAAATCGGTCGTCGCTCCCCGATCGCTACCTTAACGGAACGCCAGCGCGTCCGTTTGGTTCAGGCACTAGCGCCCTATATCGATTGCACTGCCGTGGTAGCGATGCGGTACTGGCATCCCATGACATACGAAGCTATCGATACACTGCGAAAGGCTGGACCCCTAGACGAGTTGGTGCTGCTGCCGCTCTATCCACACTATTCTTATGCGACAACCTTAAGCAGTATGAAAGAGTGGCATCGCGTATACGGCTGGCCAAATGGCGGACCGAAAGAACGAGTCATCGAGTATTTCTATGATCACCCGCTTTATATTCAGGCCTTGGTTCAACGCATAGGTTCGATCCTGCGCCAATTTCCAGATAGTTCGCGCATCCATCTCGTGTTCAGCGCACATGGTCTGCCCATGAGCCTGGTAGAAAAGGGCGACCCTTATCCGCAGCAGATCGAGCAAACGATGAAGCTCACGTGCGAAGTTGGAGCCAAGCAATTTGCTGCCTGGCCGCGCACCCACCTACTGTGCTACCAAAGCCGAGTTGGGCTGGCGAAGTGGTTGCAGCCGTCACTGCCCGCCGCCATGGAACGGCTGAGCCATGAAGGAATCAAAGAGCTCCTGATCGTTCCCATATCGTTTGTCACCGAGCACATTGAAACCTTGCACGAAATCAATATCGAAGCGCGCGAAGAAGCAAAGAAACTTGGCCTCGAAAGATTCCGCATGATGCCGGCAGTTGGCGATTCTCCGTTTTTCATTGCGGCTCTGAAGGACCTTGTCTTACGCGCCATTGGCATGGAAAACTTTGACAGGGAACCCCTTGACAGGGGCCCGACTGGCATGGAAAAAAGAGCGCCGGCCTCGAGAGTTTCGCCTGCGGCGCGATAGGGGTTAAGACTTCCTTTCGGCCCGCCATCGAAAGCGAGACTTTCTTCACTAAGGTATAATCCCGAGTGCGCTCTCAGTTATGAAGACGACTTACCATCCGGGCCTGCATATCTTTGCTGTAGTTGTGGCCGTTTGTACTTTCTTGCTGCTGATTGCCGGCGCATTGGTTACGTCCAATGACGCGGCCCTTTCCGTTCCGGACTGGCCGCTTTCCTACGGCACTTTGACTCCTCCCATGGTGGGCGGCATCGTCTACGAACACTCGCATCGCGTTATTGCCGCCATGGTTGGCTTGATGACGGTGGTTCTTGCCATCTGGGTGTCCTGGAAGGAAGAGCGTCGCTGGGTACAAACGCTCGCCTGGGTTGCCGTGGGCGTCGTCATTGCTCAGGGAGCGCTGGGCGGTCTTACCGTTTTGCTCTATCTCCATTACGGTATCCCGGTGGCGCATGCTTGCTTGGCGCAGATTTTTTTCGCTAGCGTATTAAGCCTCGCGGTTTTCACCAGCCGCTGGTGGATTTCTGAACACGCGCATTTGGAAGATCACGCCTCCCCATCGATTCACGCGCTGGCAATCGCCAACGCGGCGGTAATTTACTTCCAAGTGGTGCTGGGCGCCGGTTTCCGCCACCAAGACATTCCCGTGTGGCCGCACATCGTCGGAGCATTCGTGGTAATGGGGATGGTCACCTGGACGGCGGTGGCGCTGCGGAGGCGTTTTGAAAGTTCGCGTGAAATGTCCAAAGCGCGAATCCTTTTGCACGCAATTTTTGGAATTCAATTTCTCCTCGGCTTTGGCGCATACTGGGCCCGGCTGCGTTTCGCTGACGTGCCACAACCCATGCTGACGCCGGTGATCTTAACGGTGATTCACACCGTAGTGGGCGCACTCTTGTTCGCGGCCTCTATTTTTGTCACGCTGCTCTGCTACCGGCTGATTCCGCGGAGCAGGGAAGCCGCCGCTGCCGCCGAACGCCAAGTGACTGTTTAATGAGCACCACACACACTGCCGAATTGACGCTGTTCTCACGCGCCAATGCTTACGTGACGCTCACCAAGCCGGATGTATCGTTTCTCGTCCTGATTACCACCGCTGCCGGCTATTACATGGGTGTGCGTGGGCCGATCAACTGGTTGCACATGCTTCACACCGTATTCGGCACCATGCTGATTGCCGCCGGGACCGCTGCGCTAAATCATTACATCGAGCGCGACTCCGACCGCTATATGCGGCGTACCGCGTCGCGGCCTCTGCCCAGCGGGATACTGCAACCGCGGGACGCGCTGCTGTTTGGCGTGACGCTGGCGATTGCTGGTGCCGTGGATTTGTACATCGCAGCGGGATTGTTGCCTGCCGTGCTCGGCGTCGTCACCTGCCTAAGCTACTTGCTGCTTTATACCCCGCTGAAAAAGCGCACCGTTTGGGCCACCTTTGTCGGCGCGTTCCCTGGTGCAATCCCGCCCATGATCGGCTGGGTGGCTGCCACGGGTTCGCTCGATCGCGGCGCTTGGCTGCTCTTCGCCATTCTCTTTTTCTGGCAATTCCCGCACTTTCACGCCATCTCCTGGATGTATCGCGAGGACTATGCGCGCGCGGGGATCTTGATGCTCCCCGTTGTTGATCGCGAGGGGACGCGCACGTTTCGCCAGATCGTGTGGTTCGCCGCGGCGCTGGTGGGCGTTAGCTTGTTGCCTGCACTGATGGGCTTGGCTGGTGTGCTGTACTTTTTCGGAGCCTTGACGATGAGCATGGCGCTCGTGCAGGTCTGCCTATGGGCGGCGAGCAGCAAAACTAATGCGCGTGCGAAGTGGCTGATGCATGCCACGGTGCTCCACATTCCCATGCTGCTGGCACTCATGATGTACGACAAGATTCCGCGTTGATCCGATGGCCTTCGGCAGAGCAACCAACAAATCTCCCAGACCGCCCTCCATGCAAAAAGGCAAATTATTTCAGAATGACTTCAGGCTGTAGAGCGGCGATGACGGCGTCGGTAAATTCATTTGTTCCGGCGCTTCCGCCGACATCACGGGTGGTGTGTTTTCCGTCGCGATAAACTCTGGCCAGAGCCGCTTCGATGCGACGCCCGGCAGGACGTTCGCCAAGATGATCCAGCATGAGAATACCGCTCATGAGCAGGGCAGTGGGATTGGCCAAACCCTTGCCTGCAATGTCCGGCGCTGTTCCGTGAACCGCTTCAAACATAGACGACTCGTCGCCAATATTTGCGCTACCCACCACGCCCAGTCCGCCGACCAGCCCGGCCGCCAGGTCGCTCATTACGTCGCCATATAGGTTAGGCAGCAATAGCATATCGAATTGTTGAGGATTCAGGACCATCTGCATGCACGCGTTATCGACGATCATCTCTTTGTATTCAATTTCAGGGTATTGCAGCGCCACCGCGCGGATGGATTTCAGGAACAGCCCATCGGACATCTTCATGATGTTCGCTTTATGAATGGCGTGAATTGTTTTGCGGGCGTTTTTCCTAGCGTACTCAAACGCGAAGCGGGCAATTCTGGTGGACGCGCGTTCCGTAATAATTTTGAGGCTTTCCACGACTCCCGGCACAACTTCATGCTCTAGCCCGGAATACAAATCCTCCGTATTTTCCCGAACGAGGACGACATCCACGCCATCGAAGCGCGTTTTCACCCCCGGCAAAGTCTTTACCGGACGCAAATTCGCGTATAAGTTCAGCGTTCTGCGAAGCGCGACACTCACGCTGGGAGCGCCGCCGGCAATGGCCGTCCCCATCGGACCTTTCAAGGCAACTCGATTTTTGCGTACCGAAGCTACCGCGAATTGATTGACAAATTGGCCCTGCTCGGTGCTCTTATCGGTGCGGCCCTCGATTTCTTCCCACTCGATCTGAACGCCGGCGGCGTCCAAAATGCGTCGCACAGCAAGCGCTACTTCAGGGCCGATGCCTTCACCCGGGATCAAAGTGACTTGGTGTGCCATAGAAGCATCTTATTGTAAGCGAAGGGTCTACGTTAAAGGAAACGCAACCCGGTACGGCGTTTCCATGCGATAGGACACAAAGTGTGCAGACCTAGCTGTCTTTTGTTATAATGTAGTGGAGATTGCTTCGCAGAATCAGCCTGCGAGCGGAGGCCAAGAGACTTTATGATTAATCTGACACCGGTTGCGAGCACCAAGGTCAAGGAAATCATGAACATGCAAAACCCCTCGCCGGTGGCCCTACGGGTTGCTGTTGTAGGCGGTGGATGTTCTGGGTTTCAATACCACATGGCGTTTGAGAACCAAACGAGCGAAAACGATCAGATTTTTGAATTTGACGGCCTAAAGGTTGCAGTCGACCAAATGAGTTCCATGTATCTCGAAGGAATCGAAATCGACTACATAGAGACCGTTGAGGGCGCTGGCTTTAAATTTAACAATCCAAACGTAAAGAGCACTTGCGGCTGCGGTAGTTCGTTCAGCGTTTAAGAAGTCTGTAAATCGTTACTTCGTTTGCAAGTTTTTCAAGGCTCCTGAGCTTACCGCGCAGGAGCCTTTTTTATGCCTTCCAATTTAGCTGAGTGGGACACCAAGCATCGCCAAAGGGCGCAGGACTCGCCCTCCGGACCCGCCAGCCTTGTTCGTGAGCTTTTGCCGCTGTTACCGCGAGGGGCGGCGCTAGACCTAGCTTGCGGCACAGGCCGCCATGCGCTTCTTCTTGCGGAACGACACCAGCCAGTCACCGGCGTGGACTGGTCTCCCGCAGCCCTGGAGATCCTGGAAGAAAGAGCGACGGCTGCGCATCTGAATTTTCGCCGATGCCGCAACCTGCAGGAAACCACGTCAGGTACATATACTGGACTTCAGCTTGTGCAATGGGATTTGGAACAAACGAGACCTCAAGAACTTCCCCCAGAATCGTTCGACTTGATTTTGTGCATTCAGTATCTGCAGCGATCGCTTTTCCAGCAGATGGAGCGAGCTCTGCGGCCTGGCGGCGTATTGCTGTTTGAAACTTATACCCGTGCCCAACTTTGTCTGGCAGGCGGCGGTTTACGAGACGAGGGTTTGCCCGGCAAAGGTTTGGCCGTCGGCCCGAAAAATCCAGCGTATCTTCTCGCGCCTGGTGAGTTGCGATCCGCATTTCCTGGATTGCATCTCTTGTTTTATCGCGAACTACGCGCCCGGCAGGGAATTGCCAGCCTGGTCGCGCAGAAACTTGAGACGGGATGAGTTTGCGCCGCTGCGTAACGATGCAAGCGTATGCGCTGGGATGTTTGCAATCCCTCGATGCCATCCGTATTCTTAAGTGCGTAATGAACATAGCGCCTGCGCAAGTCAATTTTATGATTGGCCGTAGGGCACTCAGCAGGGAATTCGGCTCCGATTTTGAGCCTTGCGGCGCACCCCCACACAGCACGGCGCCGACTCGCGGTCTTTTCTGATCGCATACAGAGATTTGTTCTTAAGACGCCTGCCGCTAGGCGGTGCCGTCTGAATCGAGGTCATGCGTGAAAACGTTTCTGCGACTTGTCGCCATGGCGATCCCCAGCCTGATGGCGATTGGTGCTTTGGCTCAACAAGCCGCACCGCCAGCGACGTCATCAATGTCCGGCACGCCTTCCGCCTTACAGAAGACCGTCGAAGCCTACCTGCGCAACGCCTATGCCTTCGGTCCGGATGTGCAAGTAAACGTTGGTCCTCTGAAGGAGACTCCCATCGCGGGTCTCTTGGAAACCGAGATTGAGGTCAAGATTGGGGACTCTCAGGAAAAAGTTAAGTTTTACGTTAGCAAGGATGGAAAATATCTTCTTCGCGGAGACCTCTCGGATCTCAGCCAAGACCCGCTGGCAGAGAATCGTGCGAAGATTCAGCTGCAAGATGCGCCAATTCTTGGCGACCCGAAAGCAAGCGTAACCCTGGTCGAATACTCTGATTTCCAGTGTCCGGTTTGCCGCAACCTCCACGACGTGCTGCGCGGGATGCTGCCCAACTATCCACAGGTCCGGCTGGCGTTCAAGGATTTCCCACTGGAGCAAGTCCATCCCTGGGCGCGCACGGCCGCCCTGGCAGGACGCTGCGCCTATACGCAGGACCCCAAGGCCTTCTGGAAGCTCTACGACCTGATCTATGACAACCAGGAGGTAATTTCCGCTGAAAACGCCTGGGCTAAGATGCTGGACTATGCCAGCCAGGTCGGACTCAAGCCCGATAATTTCAAGGCCTGTATGTCCGGTCCGGAGGCGGCAGATGCAGTTAAAGCGAGCCTCGAGAACGGACAGATGCTGGACGTCAACAGCACTCCAACGATCTTCGTCAACGGACGCCGGATTGTCGGCCCCGATCCCCACCTGATCGAGCAATACATCAAGTACGAATTAGCGCAGCAAAAGCCTGTCAAACCCGGCGAGAAACAGTAGCCCGGATATAGAGGGCGAGAGCAGGGGAGGTGGGATTTCAACAGGTCACCCACAGGAGGGGAAACCGGACATGTTTTCTAGTTAACATAATATTACTTATGGGACGCGACCCCAAACGAAAATCCCAGCTATATAGGGCTGCTGTGGATACTGCTGAGGGCTTGCGGTTCGCGGTTGTCCTCCAGAGCGAGACGGAGAAGTCAGGTTAACGGCGGTTGGCATAGTTCCGCGAAAACGGTCTCCCAGCGCACTGCGGTTGCTGGTGTCAGGCTGCCCGGCGTAAACTGGGAATGCAAAACTGGCTGCCCGCTTGCGCGCTGCCTGGGAACGCGTCATTGTTGTATCCTGACGCCTAAATCGCCTGGGGATAGAGGGTTTTTATCTCCACTCCCCTGCTTCAAGAACCGTACCGCCCGCGTTAAGAATGTTTACCAAATAGTGGAGAATCGCGCAGCGACGGCTCTCTGCTAAACTTTCCCGGTGGATTCCCCCTCGTCACCACACCCGTCATCCCCGCGGCTGGCGCGTATGCGACTCCATCCTATCAAGTCGCTCGATCCCGTCGACGTAAAGCAAGCGCGCATCGGCCCGAATGGAGGCCTCGAAGGCGACCGCACCTGGGCGCTGTATTCCGTCGATGGGCGGTGGGTCAACGCCAAGCGCACGGCGGCGATGCATCTGCTCCGCGCGGCATACGCGCCTGATCTCAGCAGCGTCACGCTGTCTGTGCCCGCGGACCGGCGCAATATCTCTGCGGGCACATTTGCTTTTCCGCAGGATACCGAGCGCGCCGCGCAATGGTTCAGCGCGTACTTCGAGCAACAAGTTATCGTTCGCTATGCCCTGGAAGGGCTCCCCGATGACGCGCTCGCCAGCGGCCCCACGATTATTTCAAGCGCCACGCTGGAAGCCGTGTGCGGGTGGTTTCCTGGCTTAACGATTGACGAGGCGCGGCTGCGTTTTCGCACGACCCTGGAGATCGATGGCGTCCCGGGGTTCTGGGAAGATCAGCTTTTTGGCCAACAGGCGCGCAGCGTGGTGCGCTTCCGCATCGGTGAAGTGGCGTTCGAGGGCAGCAATCCTTGCGCGCGCTGCCCGGTTCCCTCACGTGACCCGTACACCGGCAGGGACATCAGCGGATTTCAGAAGCGCTTCAGCGAATTACGCCGCACGGAGCTTCCGCGCTGGTCACCGGCGGGACGCTTCGACCATTTTTACCGGCTGGCTACCAACACGCGTGTCGCTTCGACGGAATCGGGCAAACTCCTTCGCGTCGGCGACCCGCTCAATTTGGTTTAAGAGAAACAATTTGCGGTACTTCATGAGTTCTCCCGGAAGTACGTTCTCGGTGGGAACATGCCCTGCTGAAGCAACTCCTGTCCGCAGCGGCGGTAGACCTGTGATGCGAGACGTCATGTCCAGGCTACCCAGCGCGGCTTGACCGGCCATCGCCTATGCTTTAGAGGACGCGGATATTTCCAGCGCGAGCGCCGGAAATGGCGCAGGAGCAAGTCAATTAGCGTGATTGGAAATTAACGAGTGGCAGTCGGCGTAACGGGAGGTTTTTCGAGAAGTTGTTCTTTACGATAAACGAGTGAATTGATGTCATACGTGGCTAGTTCAAATCCATGGCCGTGCGTGATGGCATCCGTGGGGCAGGCTTCCACACAGTAGCCGCAAAAAATACAACGCGAATAATCGATGTTGTAAACACTGGCGTAACGTTCACCGGCAGACATGCGATGCGCGTCGGTATTTTCCGCGGCTTCGATATAGATGCAATTCGCTGGGCAGGCGGCCGCACACAAGAAACATCCGACGCATTTCTCCAGACCGCTTTCGTCGCGATGAAGAACGTGAATGCCGCGATAGCGCGGCTGAAAATGCACCGGTTCGTAAGGATAGTTCTCAGTGACGGTTTTCCGAAACATGTTGCGGAACGTCACACTAAAACCTTTAACGAGCGCGCCGAAGGTTTCGCCCACTTCTCGGATGATCGATGACATGAACTAGCAGTTTAGCAAAGGCTTTCTATCCCGGCAAATTAGCGTGCCGGTGCTGCTTGTTGTGCCCGTTGGTTGGTAAGCGAGTTGATTATTTGTTTGCCGTGAAAGCGGCCGTTTTCGATGAAGATTTCGCTGGTGTGCCGGCCGCCGATCACCACACCGGCCAGATAAATCCCGGCGATATTGCTTTCCAGCGTCTCGGGGTCGAGCGCCGGTTTAAGACTTTGCGGATCAAGTTCCACGCCGAGGCTTTTGATGAAGCTGTAGTCCGGACGATAGCCGGTCATCGCAAACACTCGCTTGGCGGGCAACCTCTTCTCGCTATTCCTGGTTTGAACGACGACTTCTTCCGGCGTAATTTCCTTGACGCAGGTATCGAAGAAGGCCTGGATTTGTCCAGCCTTGATGCGATTCTCGATGTCGGGTCGCACCCAATACTTAATGGTCGCGCCTAACTCTTTATCTCGATGGACGAGTGTCACGCGCGCGCCGTTACGGAACAGGTCGAGCGCCGTCTCCGCCGCGGAATTTTTGCCGCCGATAACAACTACGTGTTGGTTCCAATATTCAAATGGTTCGGTGTAGTAATGCGAGACGTGCGGCAGGTCCTCCCCAGGCACTCCCAGTTTGTTTGGCAGGTCGTAATAACCTGTGGCGACCGCGATCTTTTTGCCGGAGTACTTCTGCTCAGTTCCCTTCTCTGTCTGCGCGGTCACCACGAAGTTTCCATCGCTGCCGTCTACCCGTTGCACACGCTCGAAAAGCCGCACTTCCAGCGCGAAATGCTCTGCTGCCTTGCGGTAATATTTCAGCGCTTCGACGCGCGTGGGCTTCTCCGCGGCGCAGACGAGAGGAAGATCTCCGATTTCGAGGAGTTCCGGCGTAGTAAAAAAAATCATATTCACCGGGTAGTGGAAGATGGAATTGCATAAACAAGCTTTATCGATGACCAGCGGGCGCATCCCGGCGCGGCGTGCTTCGATGGCGCACGCCAGCCCCGTCGGGCCGGCGCCAATGCAAATAATGTCGTATATCTCCATGTCAACTGCAGTTTGCAGGGAGCACCGCGGAATTGCAAATCGAGGCAGGATTCACTGCTTTGGAGGCAGGGTCAGTATTTCGACAAGCTCGCGCCGAAAACCTTCCAACTCCTGGAGCCGCTCGGGTGTGGCCGGGACTTCAGTTTTCTTCCACACGAACACTTCGCGGTTCCCTCGCTTGAGCCGTACGCTGAGATTGCCGTCGATAAGGTAAGAAGCGGGAGCGAGAAGTTGCAAACCGGCATTGGGAATTGTTGCCAACACGGCCGCGCACTCTCCTTTGCGAATGCACAGTGCGTTTTCGTAGGGGGGAATGGCAATAGGCCGATAGCCGGCTGTCAACAGCCGCTCGAGAGTATTGAGCTGTTGCGGGGAAAGTTCGACCATGAAGTCTTGGCAGAGAAACGGGCAACCGGAATTCGTGCGGCTTGCTTATGCCGCCGTAGAATCGGCTTCCGAGGAGGAACCCTCCAGTTGCGAAAGAATCTCGCGCAGCGTGGCTATCAGCTCGTCCCGCGTCACATGACTCTTCTTGAACTGGATGCGAAACCTGAAGGCCTCGTCCTGCGGCTCGAATTGAAAGAGGAAGGGCTGTGGACGCTGCGGGCCGGCTTGCTCTTGGCGGCGCTCACGTCGAGCTTCATCACGGGTCAGTCCGCCCTGCAAAATTCTGTGCAACATTTCGATCATCTTCTTTTCGGTAGGCTGGCGGGCGATTTGTAAGAGCAACGATTTAGAATTAATGCCCTGCTCAATGCACTTCTTGCGCAGCACTTCGGGAATGTTGCGGAGGGACAGCGTCTCGGTTACCGAACTGCGCGCCCGGCCAATTTTTTTGGCGATGTCTTCGTGGGTATATTCGAATTGCGTGCCCAGGCGGTGAAGCCCGTCAGCCTCTTCGAAAGGAGTGAGATCTTTGCGCTGAATGTTTTCAATTAATCCGATTTCTAGCGTCTCGGCATCGTCGGCGGTTTTTTCGATACACGGCAATTCACGCAGACCTGCGGCGCGAGACGCATGGTAGCGGCGTTCGCCGGAAATGATGTAGAAGCAATCCTCGCGCGGCACAAATCGCACCAGCAGCGGTTCGAGGACGCCTTTCTCGCGGATGGACTCGCACAATTCGCGCAGATCACCCAGTGCTTTGCGCGGCTGATCCGGGTTGGGACGGATCTGGTCCACGGGAATCATGCGCCCCACTGCAGCGCCGCTATAACTGGTCAGCGATTCGACGTAATGCGCGTCATGCCGCATCTTCAGCGTGACGGGTAACCCGATCCTCTTCGACACGTTGGATAACCTCCCCAGCAAGTTTCCTGTATTCGATCGCGCCGGGTGATTTTGGCGCGAAAGTCAAAATTGTTTCCTTATAAGCTGGACTCTCTTCCAGCCGCACATTCTTGCTGATCTTTGTTTTGAATAAAACCTCTCCGAACACCGTGCGGATTTGCCCGTGAGTGTCTCGAGAAATATTGGTGCGTTTGTCGAACAACGTGATGACCACGCCCAAAACCTTCAAGCTAGGGTTGGGACGCGCGCGAATTCGCTCGTAGGTCTCGAGCAGGTCATCCGTGCCCTCGATCGCAAAATAAGCTGCTTGAATGGGAACCAGCAAATGAGTGGAAGCCACCAGAGCATTGACCGTAAGAATACCCAGAGACGGCGGAGTGTCGAGAATGATGTAGGCGTAATCCTTCTGGATCGAAGCCAATGCATCCTTCAATTTGAATGGTGCGTCGAACTGTCCCGCGAGCACTTGCTCTAGCTTGGCCAGTGACAGACGCCCCGGGCCCAAAAATAGCATCGGATCTTTGGTGGGCTTGATCACGGTTGCCATTTCGGCGCGATGATCGCTCAACACATCGAACATGGACGAAGCTACTTCGCCCGAATTATAAAATGCGATGGTGGAATTCGCCTGTGGATCCAAATCAATGAGCAGTGTGCGCTTGCCGCGACTGGCGAGCGCCGCGGACAAGTTGATGGCGGTGGTAGTTTTCCCAACGCCGCCCTTTTGATTCGCAACCGTGATGATGGCAGTCATATTATTTCTGCCTCCGCCCGCGTACTTAGGATAAAGCCAACGCGATCCGGCAACCGGGTTCCTATATATGGGTGGTGCCTGACAAAAACCCCCTAGGCCTAGATAGAACTCTACGTTCGCAGCGTATCGAATGGCAAGCGAAAAGTCATCAAAATGTTAAACCGGCGGTGGAAATCCTCTGACCTGAATGCCACCCGGTTTGCTCTATCCGCCAACCCCGCATAGACTGTTCGACTGCACTGGCCCATGATCCAACTTTCGACCCTTCGCAAGGAATTCCGTCCGACGTTACAGCTGGCACTCCCTCTTGTCCTCGCCGAGCTAGGTTGGATGAGCATGACTATCGTCGATACAGTCATGGTTGGGCACCTTCCGTACAGCGCAACCGCCATGGGTGCTGTCAGCCTGGGCTCCAATCTCTTTATCGTCCTGGCATTATTCGGCGGAGGGCTGCTCCTCGGCCTAGATACGCTTGTATCACAAGCTTTCGGCGCCGGGCGACGCGAAGATTGTCACCGTTCCCTATTGAATAGCATTTACCTAAGCGTTGCTCTGACGCCATTTCTGGCTGCGCCCGTATGGCTGTTGCCGTCACTACTGCGTTCGATGCAGATTGACCCCGCGGTGTTAGCTCTGGCCATTCCTTACACCAAAGCCCTGGCTGTTGGATTGCTGCCGCTGCTGCTCTATTTCGCGGTGCGGCGCACGCTGCAGGCCATGAATATGGTGAGACCGGTGGCTTTCGCGCTGATCAGCGCAAACTTCGTTAACGTGATGGGCAATTGGATTTTCGTTTATGGAACGTGGGGCGCGCCCGCGATGGGCGTGGTCGGCTCCGGATGGTCCACTGCAATTTCACGGCTATATTTGGCCGCAGTCCTGGTCGGCTATCTCTTATGGTATGACCGTCGGCATCGCACCAAGCTGCTTGAGACGCCGGTAGAGATAGACCTGCCGCGTATCCGCCGCCTCATCACACTGGGGTTTCCAGCAGCCTTGCAGTTCACACTGGAGAGCGGAGTTTTTGCCTTGGTTACCGCGCTCATCGCCGGACTGGGAGCGGTGCCACTGGCCAGCCACCAAATTGCGCTAAACACCGTTGCCTTGACGTATATGGTGCCGCTGGGAATATCCTCGGCGGCAGCAGTTCGCGTTGGCCAAGCGATCGGCCGCAATAAACCGCTTGCTGCGGGTGAAGCCGGAAGCACCGCGATCTTTTTGGGAGCCGTTTTCATGAGTTGTTCAGGGGCTGCGCTGTTCCTGTTCCCTCGTTGGATTGCTCGCATGTACACACCGAACGAGGAGGTCATTCGCAATACGGTCTGGCTCCTGGCCGCGGGGGCGGTGTTCCAGCTTTTCGACGGGATTCAGACCGTCGCGACCGGGGCTCTGCGGGGTACTGGCGACACACGCACCCCGATGATCTGTCATTTCACAGCGTACTGGGTGATCGGTCTTCCGTTGGGTGCATGGCTATGTTTCCGTCGAGGCTGGGGAGCATTTGGGTTGTGGTCCGGGTTAAGTCTTGCGCTCGTACTGATCGGCATCGTCCTGCTATTCGTCTGGCGACGCACGATCGAACGAATGATGTTGGAGCACACGGACGCAAAACTCGTGCAAGCTTAGCGTGTCCACAAAAGATTATTTGTTTAGGAACGGAATTACTTCAGGTGGGTCAATTGATTACATCTTGTAACGGCCTAGGTCATCATCCGACAGGCCTTCGAGCCAAGAGCGCAGCTGCTCATTTGTGGTGCGCTCGGTAATGGCACTGGAAATTTTGGAATTCTTCAGGACCTCGTCATTAACAAAAATCGGGCAATCCATCCGTAACGCCAACGCCAGGGCATCGCTGGGGCGGGAGTCAATGGTCATCATCTGCCCTTCGCGCTCCACCCAGATCATTGCGTAAAACGTATCGTCCTTCAAATCATTCACCACGATCTTTTGCACGCGCACTTCCAGCCCGAGCAATACGTTCTTCAATAAATCGTGCGTCATTGGACGCGGCGTCTGAACCTTTTCGATTTCCAGGGCGATGGCATTAGCTTCGTAAACGCCTACCCAGATTGGCAGAATGGCCTGGCCCTGCACGTCCTTCAGCACCACGATGGGCATATTGGTCACGGGATCCATCATTAGGCCGCGGATTTTCATCTCCACTTCCATTTAGGCCTCCCTGTGCTGTACCACGTGTTCGCCCGTCAGGCTGTTGGGTCCCGTTCCGGTCACGCGAACCTGGACGTAGCTTCCCAGAAGGTCTCTCTCTTGGGAAGCGAAATTTAACACTCGATTCGAGGAAGCATGGCCGGACCACTGCTTTTCGCGGCGCGATTTGGCACTCACGAAAACCTCGATTATGTTTCCGATGAGTGTTTCATTGTGTGCCGTCTGAATGTCTCGCTGCGTGTCTTGAAGCACAGCCAGGCGGCGACTCTTTTCGTCGTCCGGAATCGGATCATGGAGGGACAGGGAGGGAGTATTGGGACGCGGCGAGTACTTGAACGCGAATAATCCTTGATATTGCACCGTGCCAAGCAAGCTCAGAGTTTCGTCGAAGTACGCTGCAGACTCGTTGGGGAAGCCCACGATAATGTCAGTTGTGATACTGATGGGCCGCTTGGCGCCGCGAATCATGGCGATCTTTTCGAGATATTCCTCACGGGAGTATGTACGCCGCATCGCTTGCAAGACGCTGTTGGAACCAGACTGGGCGGGCAAATGAATATGTTCGCAGAGCTTAGGTTGATTATCGATCGCTTGCACGATGTCTTGAGTGAAATCGCGTGGATGAGAGGTCGTGAAACGCACGCGGCGAATCCCCGGTACATCGGCGACCTCCAGTAGCAGCTCTGAAAAACGCATCTTTCGTGGCGTGGGATCGACGTAAGAATTCACCGTTTGCCCCAGAAGTTGAACCTCTGAATATCCTAGCTCGGCCAGCTGGCGCACTTCCTTGAGAATGGAAGCGCTGGCCCGGCTGCGTTCCGGACCGCGAGTGTGCGGGACCACGCAATAAGCGCAGGCTTTGTCGCAGCCTTCTATAATCGTCAGGTAGGCGCGCCAAGGATTGTCGCGCCGTGTGATCTCCGTTTCAAAGGTTTCATCGGTGTCGTTGTCCAGACCCGTAACGCGATGATCCCCGGCCTCGAGTCGTGTCAATAATTCAGGCAGTTTGCGATAGCTGGCCGAACCACAGACCAGGCTTACCCAGGGTGCCCGTTTAAAGATATCGTGGCCTTCCTGCTGCGCCACGCAACCCAAGACACCAATAATCTTCCCATCGCCATGGTTTGCGTGATATTCACCGAGGCGGGAAAAAACTTTTTGCGCTGCTTTTTCGCGGATGCTGCAAGTATTGTAAAGCACCAGAGAGGCCGCTTCGGGCGAATCGACCTGCCGATAGCCGCGCGCGAGTAGCAATCCGGCCACTTTTTCCGAATCGTGATCGTTCATCTGGCAGCCGAAGGTCTCCAGAAAAAACGTTCCGCTGCCGGAGGTGTGGCCACCTTTCATGGCGGGAACTTTACCGGTGATCCGCTGTTCTGCCAGGGCTTCCACGCCGATGTCGAATGCTCTGCTCATGCGCAATTCGCAGTCTAGCACAGCTCGTACACCCCGATGGGCGTTGCCAGCGTCCAATCAGGGGACTTAGATGCTTGCTTGGCATAGCAATTCTTGATTGCGTTCCGTTGCTTCCGCTGAATGCGTATGCTACGGTTCTGAAGTCGGAGAAAAATCCGTTTTCACTGAGGGGTAACACTATTTTTCTGTTTACAACGCTAATCCTGACCGATTTAGGAAATATTCTTTCGCAAACCGGCTGGGTGGCCCGCGCCGTTCTTCTGCTCCTTCTGCTTTTTTCCATCATCTCCTGGGCCATGATCTTCCAGAAACTCGGGTTCTTCAGCCGCATTCGCCGGGAAGGCGACCAGTTTCTGCGCATCTTCCGCAGCACACATGGGGTGGTCAGTCCCCAGGCACTGGCCACCACCAACTCTCCGTTTGCGACAGTCTATGCCTCTGGTTATCGCGAGCTGCAAAGCCAAGTAGGTACAGGCAGCGGCTATCCGAATCCAGGCGGAAGACTGAAGAGCTTGCAAGCCGTTACGGCCAGTATGCAGATCGCGTCCGCTGACGAGTTGCGCCGCGCTGAAAAAGGAATGTCCTGGCTCGCCACGACGGGCTCAGTATCACCCTTCATCGGTCTCTTCGGAACGGTCTGGGGCATTATCGATGCGTTTTCTGGTCTCGGGACGGCTGGCGCTGCCAGCCTGCGTGCTGTCGCGCCAGGCATTTCCGAAGCACTATTTACTACCGCCGCCGGGCTTTTTACCGCTATCCCGGCTGTTATTTTCTATAACCAGTTTTTGCAGAACATCCGCAACCTTGGGCAGCGGCTCGATACTTTTGCGTTGGAAGTCGCCGCTCAAATAGAGAAAACGTTTAGTTAAACTTTTGAGGCCGCCGGCCCCCAAGCCGAAGAAAGACCATGCCGCAACTTTCAAAAAATACGCAGACCTCGCTCTCGGAGATCAACATGGTCCCGTTCATCGATGTTGTGCTGGTTCTGCTGATCATTTTTATGATCACCGCTCCAATTCTTCAGTCGGGGATCGAGATCGATGTTCCGAAGACCCACACGGTAAAAGAAATCACCGAACAGCGCCTCGTTATCACCCTAGATAAATCGCAACGTGTGTACCTAGGCAATGAACCGGTGAATATCCACCAGCTCGGCGCAAAGGTGCAGTCGCAATTGAAGAAACCGCAGGATGCCGTCTTTTTGCGCTGTGATGAGACCGTGCCCTTTGGAAGTTTTGCAACAGTGGTCGATGCTTTGCGGCAGGCTGGAATCAATAACATCAGCATCGTAACGGAACCCATCATGGAACGCTCACGCACGCGCTAAACTAGGAAGATGACCACGGCCGTTGCCAACTCGGACGATCTCAGCCTGCGGAAGTTCGTGGTCTATTCATTGACGCTGCATGGCCTGCTTGCTCTCTCTATCGCTGCCTCTATTTACTTTCAGTATCGCGGCAATTCCTGGGGCGGCGTGGGCGGCAGCGAAGGTGATGTCAAAGTGAATCTGGTTAGCAGCGCGGGGATCCCCATGCCCAAACTTGCAATCGACACCGATAGTAAAGTAGTTGACCCGACGAAAGGTCTGTATAAAGAAGAGCCCAAGCCCATACCGCCAGAAATTCCCCGAGAAGTTACAAAGATCCCGGAATTCAAAAAGGAAACTCCGCCCAAGCCTGTTTCCCATCCGTCGAAGGTTTTCGTGGACAAGAACCCGCCGCCTCCCAACGCCGTGCCATATGGCAGCGGCGGAACTCCCAAGCTTCCCACTGGTTATTCAACCACTCCGGGCGCGTCGTCCAGTGGCGTAACGGTGCAAGGCCAAGGTGGGGGCGACTTTGCTACCCGTTACGGCTGGTACATCGAATCCGTCAAACGCCGCATTAACGGAAATTGGAATCAATTCACCATTGATCCCGGGGTTCGCGCCGCGCGCCAGGCTCATGCCGTTTTGACGTTCACCATTCATCGTGACGGAACGGTAAAGGAAATTCGCTTGACACAGAGTAGCGGCAACGCTTCGATGGACAATTCAGCGCAACGCGCCTTGCTTAGCTCCACGCCCATGCCTCCGTTGCCCGGCGATTACTCCGGCTCGTATGTAAGTGTTATTTTTGATTTTGACCTGGCAATGGGGAAATGAAAACAGCGTCATTCATCCGCACAGTATGGGCAATGGAAACTGGAGGGGACGAAGTTGTGTAAGCCAAAAAAGATTCGATACTTATTTCTATTCGCTGCTGTGCTACTGCTGATCCGGCCCGCTGCCGCACAGGATTGGTTCCGCACGGGTACGGGCCTTGGCGTTGAGAAGCCGCGCCTCGCCGTTGCCGACTTTGTCCCGCGCATGGACGGCGCCAAGTCTCACTCCGCACTTTTTACTCAGGTTGTACGCGATGACCTGCAGTTCAGTGGCATCCTGGAACTGATCAGCCCCAGCTTCTATCCCGCGCAAGCGCCTACCATTCCGTCAGAACTTCGCAACCTTGTCTGGACAGATCCTCCCGCCAACGCCAACCTGGTGGCCTTCGGCAACTTGACGGAATCGCCTGCGGAAGTAGCGATTCAGGCTTGGCTATTCGACGTGCGCAATCCGTCTTCACAGGCGGTGGTGGCAAAAGTTTATCGTGGTGCCCCGACTGATGCGCAAGTGAGAAAGTTTGCACATCAATTTGCCGACGAAATTATTGGGAAGTTGTCTGGCGGACTGCCTGGAATTGCGTCGACACAGATTGCCTTTGTCAGCTCACGGAACGGCGCTAAGGAATTGTGGGTGATGGACTACGATGGCGGAAACCAGCACGCGTTGACTTCCCTTCGTTCCATTTCGCTGACACCGCGCTGGTCCCCGGACGCTTCGCGCATTGCCTTCACGTGTTTTGCTCCCGTCAACCGTATCGTAAGCGCACAAATCTGTATGTATTCGATGGACACCGGCAAGCTGGTGTCGTTCCCGCGCTTCAAAGGGACGAATAGCTCGCCGTCCTGGTCTCCGGACGGCGCACAAATCATTTTTTCTTCGTCGATGCAGGGGAATCCCGAGCTATACGTCACCGATGTGAATGGCGGCCGGCCGAAGCGGCTAACTATTTCGAATAGCGCCAACACGTCGGCCTCCTGGAATCCCAAGACCGGACAAACCGTCGCATTCGTAAGTGACCGGGGCGGTGTCCCGCAACTTTATTCGATGAACTCGGATGGCACGAGTGTTTCGAAGTTCGACTTGCCCGATATGGGCTATGTGATTGACCCCGCCTGGGCGCCCAACGGCCAAATGTTGGCCTTTAGCTGGCGCCGCCCGAGTGGCAACTACGACATTTATGTGATGGATGCCGCTACGCGGCAACTCGTCGAACTAACACGCGACGCCGGACGCAACGAACGGCCAAGCTGGGCGCCGGACGGCCGGCACATTGTGTTTGAGTCTACGCGCAGCGGTTCCAGGCAGATTTGGACCATGCTGGCGGATGGTTCGCAGCCGCATCAATTGACGAATACCGGGCACAATGAGTCGCCGAATTGGTCTCCGCGCTGATTTTTGGGCGCACAGACATTGTCAGAATTGCACAATTTTTCGTTACGAGATATCACCCGAACCAGTCCGCTGGTGGTACGATTCTTGCAGCCGGACAATACGGGATTCTACTGTCGAGGAGGAAGAAGAATGTTGGAGGCTTCACGAGGATTGTACCGCGGCTGTTTGGTCATAGCACTGGTTGTCACAGTTCTTACTTTCGGTTGTGCTAAGAAACCCATAGCTACAGCACCAGCGCCTGCCTACACACCCCCACCGGCCGCGCGGCCAACGGTGACCCTGAAGGCCGATCCGACGTCCATCAATAAAGGTGAATCCACGACCTTGAGTTGGTCGTCGACAAACGCTACCCAGGTCACCATTGCACCAGAAGTCGGAGCTGTCGCAGCGGAAGGCTCGACCAAAGTTACCCCGAGCGATTCCGCCAGCTACTCCATTACCGCCAAGGGTCCGGGAGGCTCGGCCGACGCTAGCGTTCGGATTACCGTGGCCGCTCCCGCTCCTGTCGAACCTGTAGACACGGATCAGAGTCTCGATCAACTTTTCTTGAAGGAAGTGCGCGACGCCTATTTCGATTTGGATAAGGCAGACATTCGTCCTGACGCTCGCGAGGCTTTGGGCAAGACCGCAGAATTTCTGCGCAACTACCCCCAGCTGAAGGTAACGATCGAAGGTCATTGCGACGAGCGCGGCTCCACGGAATACAATCTGGGCCTGGGCGACCGCCGGGCTAGCGCCGTTAAGCAATATCTCGTTTCGCTGGGCATCTCCGCCGACCGGCTCACTACCGTCAGCTACGGTAAGGAAAAGCCTTTCTGTATGGAAGCCAACGAAGATTGCTACCAGAAGAACCGCCGTGGGCACTTCGTCAGGGCAAAATAACCAGAGCGTACCGGCGATCGAGACTCTAATCGGACCAGCCGTGCAACTGCCGAAGCATCGTTCAAGCGCGGCGGTCCGATTAGAGTGAACTGTTCTTCCCTAGCCTGTATGATTTAAGTGAGTTTGGTCCGAGCCTTAGGAGGAATTTTCATGCGTATCCGCAACATCGCTATTTTCGGCGCTGCCGCTATGGCCGGCGCAATCGGTGGCAGCATGGTGGGCCCGCGTCCCGTGGCAGCCGTCAACCGCGAACTTATTGAGATGCAGCGTGATGTTACGAGTCTGCTGCAGGGACAGAGGGATTTGGTTTCCCAGATGACCCAAGACCACACCGTGGTGAAAACGCTCGTCGAGCAGTCCAATGACAACGTCGGCAAGCTCAATTCAACGATGAGCTCGCTTCAGAAGTCAGTACAGGACGTCCAGGCCAATTCCGGTGCCAGACTCGACACTATGTCCACGCAGGTCCAGGGTCTTTCTGACAACCTGGAGGAAATCAAGTCGCGACTCGGTAAGCTCAATCAACAAATCGTAGACCTTCAGAACACCGTGCAGAGTGTCGATGCCAAGATCTCGGGCGGCGCACCGGCGGCCACCGGTGGCGCGTCGACGCCGTATGGTGGAAGCCCCAATCCCAGTGCCGCCACATCCGCTTCCAACTCGGCACCGACAGGCGCCGCACCGTCCGCAGATACCCTCTACTCCAACGGCTTGCGTGACATCACTAGCGGCAAATATGATCTTGCGCGCTCCGAATTTCAGGACTATCTGAAGTATTACAGCGACACCGATTTGGCTTCGAACGCGCAGTTCTATCTTGGTGAAATCGCCTACTCGCAGAAGAATTATCCTCAGGCAGTCGCGGAGTACGACAAAGTTTTGACCAGTTATCCCAAGAGTTTTAAGCTCGCCCCCGCTCGTCTGAAGAAAGCTTTAGCAAATATCGAGCTCGGCCAGAAGGCCACCGGGGTCCGTGAATTGCGAGAAGTGATCAGGCGCTATCCGGGGACCGAAGAAGAGCGCCGCGCCCGCGCCAAACTCAAGGAAATGGGCGCCTCCGTTTCAGCCGCTCAGTAGGCTCAGTCGGGGCTCTTTCCCTGATTTTACCCGCATTTCAGCGCACAAGAATTTGGTTGAATTTTCCAACTCTGGAATTTTTGCGGTTGCATCCCATTTTACGGCCATTTCCCTTTTCTTACCCCGCGTGCTATCTTCCTCGCCGTAGGGGGAATTTCATGTCCGTCAACAAAGTGATTCTCGTCGGCCGATTGGGCCGCGATCCTGAAACACGGTATACAAGTGGCGGCCAGGCGGTGGCCAATTTTTCGGTGGCCACGGATGAGACCTTCAAGGACCGCAATGGCGAAAGGCAAAAGCGCACGGAATGGCACAAGATTGTTGTGTGGGGAAAACAGGCAGAAATTGCACAACAGTATCTTAAGAAAGGCTCGCTGCTTTTCCTCGAAGGACGTATCCAGTCGCGCGAATGGCAGGACAAAGAGGGCCAGAAACGCACCAGTTTTGAAATTGTGGCCAGCAATTTTCGCATGCTAGGTGGCCGCGGGGAGGGCGGAGCGATGAGTGCCACAGCCGGTGCCAGTGGAGGTGCGCGTGGCGGAAGTGATGACCTCGAAGGGCATGCCGCGCCTGCCGACGATGTCTTTGGTGGAGGTGCTCCCCCAGGGGGGCCCGAAATATCCGACGAAGATATTCCCTTCTAAGCAGGGTTACCGTCCGTCCTTGGCCCGGGAAGTGCCGTCAGTGCTCGCGTCGTTTTCGATCTTCGTCAAGTTTCTTGATGAATTCCTCAAACCCCGGCATTTGCTCCGGAGTGAGAATGGCTCGTATGCGCGCTCGCCCCTTCTGGCGCACTTCGTCCATCTGCGGGGCCATCTGCTTATGAATCGCTTTCATCTGCTCCTGGATATCGGTCAGAATCACGTCGAGCTCCTGCCTCTGATCGTTAGTTAGACTCAATTTGCGTGTAAGTGCGTCAACCTTTTCCGCTCGCCAGGATGGATCACCAAGGTATTTATGGCCCTCTGCGCGGGATCGGTGGGCCAAAACATTTCCAAACACGCCTCCTAGTGCCACTCCTAAGAAGAATACGACGGCCAACCAAAGCGCGGCTTTTCTGGTTCCAGACGTTTCGCTCATTTGTCCACTTCCGCCAGGCTCAGTAACACGTCGTCACGATTCGCAGGGGACGTTGGCGAATCAAACAGAGATTCTGACATCGTGTCTGCAGACTTCTGGCTTGCTGGTACCGAGCGTATCTCGTACAACCAAGTGCCCCCGGCTAGCAAGATTACCGTGGAAGCACAGGCCAGCCGGAACGCCAGCTTGGGTACTGCTACCCATGTGGTCCCGGGCCGGAACTCCCGCTCTCTTTCGGCAATCAATGCCATCACCCTTGCAGCGAACCAGGGCTTAGGTTCATCTTCCGGAGCAGCCATAGTTTGTAACAAGATGCGTGATGTGACCAATTCATGGGCCGCTGCATGGCAAGCCTTACAGGATTTTGCATGCGCTCTCAACGCCGAAGGCAAAACCGCGACTAACTCCACTAATGTGAGTGCCTTCCGGGTGATTTCGCTGTCGAGGCACGCATGAAACCTTTCACATTCGGAATCATAAGCCTTCCGTAAACCGCGCATACTCGCCTCCTGTACTCTTGCTGTGCTGGAAGCTACCATTTCTTCACGATTAAAAAACTTTCATACATTGGTGCTGTCAGTCTTTTCGCTGTTGCGCCATACTTACGATTCTGCGCCGTGCGCGAAAGAGTCTGACTTTTACCGTATTTGCATTAAGATTAAGGACTTCTGCGATTTCCTCGATGCCAAACCCACCTACTTCCTTCATCGTTAACATAACCCGATCACGTTGATCCAAGCCCGCTAGAAGGCGTTCTACTCGTTGGCGTGTCTCCAACACTTGGCGGATGTCCGCTCCGTGGTGTCCGCGGCTCTCTGACGTTAATACTTGCCGTGCCTGTTCCTCGCTTAGATCCGACTCATAAACTAACGGCCGGACTTTCTTTTTTCGCAGCAGATCCCAGCATTCATTGAGCGTAATCTTGTATAGCCAGGTGCTAAAAGCCGCTCTCCCATCGAAGCGCTTCAGTGCAAAATAGGCCTTAACGAAGACCTGCTGCGCAATGTCTTCCACATCCTCGCGGCGCCGAAGAACGCCTCCGGCTACGGCAAATACCCGCTGCTGGTGCCTCCGAACCAATTCTTCAAAGGCCTCCTTATCCCCAGCTTGCGCATCCCGAACCAACTCGCGGTCATTAAGAGCTAGGCTGGTTTTGTCCTGCGCCTTAACCGCCACATGAGGAATGGGCGTCAGGTGTCCTAGTTTTGGGACGCGTGGCATAGCGATTTGGTTACGCTCCATCTCCAGCGGTTTCCCGTTTCTGCACCATCTGTTTCATTTAATGAAGGTCAAGTTTTCCCTTGCCTAGCATCTTACCAACATGGAATAATGCCTGCATGATTATTGGCGATCGCCTCCGCGTAATGCGCGAGGAAAAGAAACTCTCCCAGGGCGACATCGAAAAGCGTACTGGTTTACTCCGGTGCTACATTTCACGCGTGGAAAATGGACACACCGTTCCGGCCATTGAAACGCTGGAAAAAATGGCACGCGCTCTCGAATGCCCACTCTATCAACTCTTCTATGACGGCGAAGAGCCGCCGCAACTCCCGAATCTTCCCAAGCGAAAATCTTCCGACGATATCGCCTGGGGGAGCGTAGGCAAAGAAGCAAGATTTCTCAACAAACTGCGCCGCTTGCTGAGCAAAGTCGAGGACGAAGACCGCAAACTTATCCTCTACATGGCTCAGAAAATGGCCCACCGGTAGCTTTTCCAACAAGTTAGTCCTGGCCCAGCCCGCGTATTCCCCGCGCGGGCAGTGTGGCATTTTGCGTCGCTCCGTCTATGGTTCTAGTACGGGGACTTCCGGAGCCCGTGCTTCCCTATTGGCTTTATTCCCACTCGATCGTGCTGGGAGGCTTAGAGCTAACATCATATACCACACGTGTTACACCAGGAACCTCATTCACAATACGCGTGGAAATGCGCTCTAACACCTCGCCTGGCAGGCGAACCCAGTCGGCTGTCATTGCGTCTTCACTCTCCACCACGCGTACCGCTACCGTTAGCCCGTAAGTCCGATCGTCACCCATAACCCCCACACTGCGCACCGGCAGGAGCACGGCAAACGCCTGCCAAACCTTGTCATACAAACCAGCGCGCCGAATCTCCTCCACGACGATGGCGTCAGACTCCCGTAGCGTTACTAGATGTGGACTGGTAATCTCACCGAGCAGCCGGACCGCCAATCCTGGCCCTGGAAACGGATGTTTCAAAAGGATCTCAGCCGGCAAACCCAGGTCCTTGCCGATGCGACGCACTTCGTCCTTGAACAGGTCTCGCAACGGTTCGATTAACGCAAAAGGCATGTGTTCTGGGAGGCCACCGACATTGTGGTGGGTCTTGATGGTTGCAGACGGACCCTTTACCGAGACCGACTCGATCACGTCGGGGTACAGAGTTCCCTGCACCAGGTATCCAATCTCACCGTGTGCTTCCTCTCGCTGCAGTCTCAGTGCCTCTTCTGCGAATACCGCGATGAATTCTCTCCCAATCCTCTTGCGCTTCTCTTCCGGATCGACGACCCCTTTCAATTGGGCCAGAAACCTATCCGACGCATCGATGCCGATAACCCGCAGCCCGAGGCGTTCGCGCAACATCTCGAGGGTATCGTTAAACTCATTCTTCCGCAGCAAGCCGGTATTCACGAAGATGTTTGTCAGGCGGTCGCCGATGGCACGATGTACTAGAACTGCTGCGACGGTGGAGTCCACTCCCCCGCTCAATGCGCAGATGGCTTTTGTGGTACCGACTTTCTTGCGAATCTCTGCAGTCGTCTCCTCAATAAACGCTGTGCCGCTCCATCTGGGTTCCGCTTTACACACCCGAAACAGAAAATTCCGCAAAAGCTCGGTTCCGCGCTCCGTGTGATTTACTTCCACGTGAAATTGCACCGCATAAATCTTACGTTGAGGATTTTCTATGGCCGCCAGCGAGCTCCCGGTGCGTCCGGTGGCGCGGAATCCCGGCGGTAATGCTAGAACATGATCTCCATGGCTATTCCAGATGCGTAGCGATGCTGGTACCCCCGCGAATAATTCTGATTCGCCCTCGCCATTCGCCGATTCCACTTGGAGTTGTGCCCTGCCGTACTCCCGCCTGTCCGCCTTCTCCACCCGCCCGCCCAATTCCTTCGCAATCCATTGCATACCGTAACAAATCCCGAGAACGGGTATACCGAGTGCAAGCACTTTAGGATCACATTGCGGTGCCGAGGCATCGTAAACGGAGCTTGGTCCACCAGAAAGTACCAATCCCACCGGTTCGAACTTTTTGATTTCTTCAACGGACGATGTGCATGGCAATATCGCGGAAAATACCTGCTGTTCGCGGATCCGGCGGGCGATGAGCTGGGTATATTGGCCACCGAAATCGAGAACTACCACGCCTCCGCGCTCGGTCATTTTGCCTCCCTGCTCGTATTTCTGCCCTTGTGCCTGCTTCGTAGCGGACTCCATCAAGCCTCCATCCGCGGCGCCACAACCAAGTTTAGCAACTTGTCCGGCACAAAAATGCGTTTCACAATGTGTTTGCCGGCGAGGTGCTGCGCGACTGTTGAATCCATCTCTGCCAGTTTCACAACCTCTTCCTCCGCGGTGCCCGCCGCCACCTTTAATTTTCCGCGCACCCGCCCATTCACTTGCATCACCACTTCTACTTCGTCCTCGCGCGCAAGATCGACACTGAACGCGGGCCACCCGACGGTAGATAGCCCATCCTGATGCCCAAGCATTTCCCACAATTCTTCCGCCAGATGCGGCGTCATGGGCGCCAGCATTAGCGTCAACAATTCCAACACTTCCTTTTGAACTTCCGGTCGCACACCCTGCTCAATCGGTTCCTGCGCATAAATCTCGTTCGTCAATTCCATAATCAACGCTATTGCGGCATTAAAATGCCAGCGGGTCTCAAAATCCTGTGTTACGCGGCGCAAGGTCTGGTGCGTCTTCCGCAGAAGCATTCTTTCCTTTTCGGTCACTGTGCGGGCATCAATACGACCGCTTTTTGTTTCACGCACGGACGCGGCATGGCGGTCCACCAACCGGAATACCCGGTTCAGGAATCGCCAGGAGCCCTCAATGCTCTCCTCGCTCCATTCGAGGTCTTTCTCGGGCGGCGCCGCGAACAGGGTATAGAGACGCCCGGTATCGGCGCCAAACTTTTCGGCCATTTCATCAGCGCCCACCACGTTGCCTTTGGATTTTGACATGGCCGTGCCGCCCTTGAGCACCATTCCTTGAGTAAAGAGCCTGGCTGCAGGTTCGCTATGCTGGATCAGCCCCAGATCCCGCATTACCTTGCACCAGAACCGAGAATACAGAAGATGCAAGATGGCATGTGTAATTCCACCGATGTACTGGTCAATCGGGAACCAATACCCAACCTTAGCGGAATCAAACGGCGCCTGGTCGTTGTGTGGGTCGCAATAACGGTAGAAATACCATGAGGAGTCGACGAAGGTGTCCATGGTGTCGGTCTCGCGTCTCGCAGGGCCGCCACACTTAGGGCACTTCACATTCACAAATTCCGGAGTGGCGGCGAGTGGTGACTCGCCCATTCCCGTCAACTTGGGGTTGGCCGGCAACACCACCGGTAAATCAGCGTCCGGCACTGGTACCGTGCCATCTTTAGGGCAGTAAATAATTGGAATCGGGGTACCCCAATATCTCTGCCGGGATATGCCCCAGTCCTTCAATCGAAAAACCGTCTCGCCCTTGCCGAAGCCCTTCGCTTCGGCATCCTTCGTCATCTTGTCGATCGCCGCAGAAGTTTCCAGACCACTGTATGGCCCGGAGTTTATGCTGATGCCATATTCTGTATAGGCTTCGTGGAGCGTGGAGTCCGTAAGCTTCGCACCATCCTTAGGCTGCACCACGATTGGGATCGGCAGCCCATATTTCTTCGCAAACTCGAAATCACGCTGGTCATGAGCCGGCACGCACATCACGGCCCCGCTGCCGTATTCGATCAGAACAAAATTCCCCACCCAGATCGGAATCCGCGTCCCATTGAAGGGATTCGTCGCACATCTCCCTGTGAAGAACCCTTCTTTGTCCGCGGCGGCTAAATCTTCTGTCTTGGCGGACAATTGCCGAATTTTCGCCAGCTTGGCTTCCGCTTCCGCCCGCACGGGCGATCCATCCAGCAATTTCGGCAGCAGCGGGTGCGTGGGGGCCAATATCACTGCGCTGGCGCCATAAATTGTGTCGATTCGCGTTGTGAATACCTCAATGGGTTTGGCGCTGCTGACGTCTGCAACTGCGAACTTCACCTTCGCACCGGTCGATTTGCCTATCCAATTTCGCTGCATGGTGATAACGCGCTCTGGCCAACCACCCTCAAGCAATTTCAAATCATCCAGCAATTGTTCCGCGTATGCCGTGGTCTTCAGGAACCACTGCTCAATTTCGCGCGACTCCACCAAGGTCTCTTCGTGCCGCCAGCAATAGCCATTGACCACCTGCTCGTTCGCCAAAACCGTCATGCAACGTGGACACCAGTTCACCCGGCTCTTTTTGCGATACGCTAACCCGCGCTCGAGCATGCGCAGAAAGAACCACTGGTTCCATCGGTAATATTCCGGCTCGCAGGTCGAAATTTCGCGACGCCAGTCATAACTAAATCCAAAGCGGCGCAAAACCCGCACAAACTGTGCAATGTTGTTATTGGTCCAGATTCGAGGGTGAGTATTGTTCTGAATCGCGGCGTTTTCGGCTGGCAGGCCAAACGCGTCCCATCCCATGGGATGAAGGACGTTGAAACCGCGCATGCGCTTCACACGAGCCACTACATCTCCGATCGTGTAGTTGCGCATGTGACCCATGTGCAGCGTCCCGGAAGGGTACGGGAGCATTTCCAGCACGTAATATTTGGGTTTAGCGGGGTTGATCTCCGTCTCGAATACGTGCTCCTCTTCCCAGCGTCTTTGCCACTTTGTTTCGATCTCTTGTGGGTTGTATTCCGCCACTCCCGGCTATCCCCTTTTTCGCGGCTTCCTAGCTTTAGAGATTACTCTTAATTTGCTTTTCGACGTCTTCGACGCTTGGCTCGCCACTTGCATCCTTCTCTCCTGCGCCTTTTGCTGATCCATTCTCTTTTTAATGGCTTTCGTTAGCATGGAGAAGCCCCTCTCTGCCGCTGGCGCCATATCCTTAAGTCCCGCCAGCTCCCACAGCTTTTCCACGTTCTTGCGGTCATCGCCCGGCTCATCAATGGGTGTTTCCAGCAGAAATGCTCGTCCAGGTAAACCCTGTGGGGGTAAAGCGCTGAGTCTGGGATGCGTCAGTATTCGCTGAAAGGCTTGGCTGCCTATTTTCCCTTTTCCGATATGCTGGTGCCGATCGACCCGGCCACCCAATGGAATCGACGAATCATTCACGTGGAACACCGGAACCCGTGCGAGTCCGATCGTACTGTCGATCTGGCCGATTGTGGATGCCAAGCCGCTCTCGCTCTTAATGTCATAACCCGCGGCGAAAAGGTGGGCCGTGTCGAGGCAGGCGTCGGTGGGTAAACTTTCGAGTCCTTTCAGGATCTCTGCAACCTCTTCCAATCGGGAACCCACGGAAGTACCCATTCCAGCCGTGTTCTCGATTAAGATGCGCAATTCCCCGAGCGGCACGCGCTTCCCTGCCTGTTTGACGGATTCAATGATCGTCGCGATAGCCTGTTCGAACGATGCCTCGCCGCGCGCGCCCGGATGGACCACCAGAAAATCCGCACCCAGCGCCACCGCGCGAACCAGCTCGTCATGAAACGCCTGAATCGAGCGCACTCGAAGCATGGGCTGGGCCGACGCTAAGTTAATAAGGTAATTAGCGTGAATAGCGAGCGGACCGAGCCGCAGTTCTTCCCGACGCGCGCGAAACGCCTGCGCAGCGACCTCCGCTATTCGAGCCGTCCCACGTTGCCACATCCTCGGACTCGCGGAAAAAATTTGTAGCGCGTTACAACCGAGTTTCCGCGCCGATTCCAACGCGGTCAGGTACCCCCCAGCGATCGATGTATGGATTCCGATGCGCACACTTCCGTCTAACCACGATGGCGGAAGCGGTTCAGGCTCAGGTTCCGGGCGGTATTCGTCTTCTGGATCGAATTCGGAAACACGCGTGAGAGGTGGTTGGGGCATGCCCAAGGAAAAATTGGACTGAGTCATAAACCAGTTATTCTAACACATGCTCCCAATCGCATTGACTGGCCCATTTGCAGCCCTTTGGCGGCATGCCGTAGACTGCTAGGCGAAGTTCTCTCACCCGGAGTAATCATGTTAGTTGTCATGCAGTCTCAAGCCAGCGAGGAACAAGTCCGCGCCGTCTGTCGGCGCATCGAAAGCCTCGGTCTAAAGGCGCACCCCATTCCGGGTACTGTGCGGACCGCCATCGGTATCACCGGAAATAAAGGAGCTGTTGACCTCGGAGTTCTCGAATCGCTGCCCGGAGTCGTTGAATGCATTCCTGTCAGCAAACCCTATAAACTCGTCAGCCGCGATGTCAAGGAAGAAGACACTATCTTACGCATCCCCACTCCCGGTGGAGAGGTGATTGTTGGCGGTCGGCACGTCGCCTTGGTGGCAGGACCCTGCGCTGTGGAAACTGAGGAGCAATGTCTGGCCATCGCTGAGCGTTTGAAAAACACCGGCGTCAAGCTGTTCCGCGGCGGAGCGTACAAACCGCGTACTTCCCCATACAGTTTCCAGGGTCTGGGCGAGCCCGGTCTGAAAATTCTGGCTAAAGTCCGCGAACAATATGGCTTCGGCATCATCACCGAGGCCATCGATAAGGAGAGTCTTGAGCTAGTGGAAGAGTACGCCGATGTCATCCAGATTGGTGCGCGTAATATGCAGAATTTCTCTCTTCTGAAACGCGCCGGCCGCGCCAAGAAGCCTATCCTGCTTAAACGCGGCATGTCTGCCACTTTGGACGAATTCCTCATGGCCGCCGAATATGTCCTCTCCGAAGGCAATTACAGTGTGATGCTTTGCGAGCGCGGCGTACGCACCTTTGCTGACTACTCCCGCAATACTCTAGACCTGACTGTAATTCCCGCTGTCAAAAAACGCAGCCATCTGCCTATTCTCGTGGACCCCAGTCACGGCACCGGCCGCCGTCACAAAGTTCTCCCGCTTTCCCGCGCGGCCGTTGCTGTCGGCGCCGACGGTTTACTAGTCGAAGTCCACCACGAACCAGAAAACGCGCTCTCAGACGGGATGCAGTCCATTCTCCCCGATGAATTCGCCGCGCTCGTCGCCGAAGTTCGTCAGATTGCTGCCGTCCTCCATCGCGATGTTAATTGAGTACGCGGTTCATAATATGCGAACGCTGCGAATTAAGAGCGCGTTGCCGTCGCACAATTAAAGATGGCTCGCCGGCGCAACCTTCGAGTCATCTTCCTGTGCATTGCCCTTTTCGCAGGGGGATTGCTGCTACTTTTGCGCGAGCATCGGCCATCCTTTCTCCGGCCGGGTTTGCGACTCCATGCCTACGTCACCACGGGCGACGGCGCCCTCAGCGTCATTGACTTAGTAAAACTGCAAGTCACCGCGCGCGTTTCCGTTGGGCCCGCGCTGTCCAGTGTGCGCGAACATCCTTCGCGAGCGGAAATTTGGGGCGTGAGTTCAGTTGGAGGATATGTATGGGTCCTGGATACGCGGCTTAATCAGGTCACCGCGCGCATCCCCGTAGGACCGCTTCCCTATGCACTCGATTTCTCACCGGATGGCAAACTCATCTATACGACTTCGTCGGGCAGGGACACCCTGCTGGTCATCGATTGCCAGTCGCGCGCTATCCTCGCCCGGGCTAAAACTGGCAAAGAACCAGTCCTCGCGCGTCTAACTCCTGATGGAAAAACAGTTCTGGTAGTAAACCGTCGCGATGCCTCCCTCAGTATCCACGATGCGACTACGCTGGTGTTGCGCGCCAGAGTACCCGTGGTCGCGCAGCCCGAGGAGACGGTCGTTCTTCCTGACAATTCGGTTGCTTTTGTCCTCAGCGGCAGCCAGCGCCGAATCTCCATTGTCGATCTTCGCCGCGGTGTTCTTCTCACGCAACTGGAGCTAGCAGGTCTTCCCACCCAGATGCTATTGAAGCCGGATGGTGGCGAGCTTTATGTCATTTCCCCCGAAGCGCACGGCCTCCAGGTGATCAATACGTGGACGCACGAGGTCGGCGATTACATGGTTCTTGGCTCGGCACCCACGCGCGCAGTATTGAGGGCTGATTCCAGCGTACTTTATGTTTCGGACACTGCCGCCGGTCACGTCGTGGCGGTTGACATTAGTAGTCGTCGCATGATCCGGGAGCCAGGAAAGGAAAATCCAATACCTGCGGGTCGATCCCCACTAGCTTTACGTTTTGATCCCGAAGAAAACTTGCTGCTCGTCGTTAATCAAGGCTCTGCAGACGTGGCCGTCATCCGCGTGCTCACCGATCATCTGCTTACCTTGATCCCCGTCGGAGACCATCCGCAGGATCTTGCCGTCAAGCTATTCTGATTACTTAAACATCCGTTAGCGGAATATCTTCACGTACTTTTTGCGGGTTCTAAGGGCCACGCCAAGTGCTCGTCGCCCAGACTAACATCGAGAAAACCCTCTGCCGGGAGAACATCCACGGGAAGTCCGCCATGCCAGAGCGCCACGCCAAGTTTCAGCGCCGTTTGTCCAGAAATACCAAGCTCCTTCTTTTGGATCGTAACCTCCAAGATGCGCTCGAACGCAGCTTCTGCGGCGGTTTTCGGATTCAGAAGGCATAGGCGGCCCTTTTCGACTGAAAATTCGCGCAAATGACCTCGCACGAGCTTCACGACCACCGTTACTTCCTCTGTGCCGCCGATGGTGATTCGGAACTCAGGATCTTCCAATTCGGCCAGCGCCTCCATGAACGGATCGATGCGCACGCAAAAGCGATGGTCGTCGAAGCCGTAGCGTAATTCGTGCAGATAGTACATTCTTCCGTGCATGGACCCGCCGCGCCGCGCCGGAGCATATAGTCCGGAACCCAACCATTCGAAATAAGAAGTATCTCGCCCATCAACTTTGACGTTGAGGAAGCTAGTTGGAGCAAGTTGCAGCGCGTGCTCTGGTTTTCGTTTGATGGGTTTGGCCAACTCCTCCGGCGCTATCTGGCCGAGTCCAACATAGAGGCCCGTTAAATGCTTCCGAAAGAGCGCATCGAATTCCGCATCGTTTGCTGTGCTATGCTCCGGTCCAAACCACCAGCACCAGTCGCTGCCTTCAGCAGCCAGAAGTGATTCGTACGCTCGGTTCAAAGCGCCCTCGGTGGGAGCACCTGTGCGACCTTGGACCCGCGCTTCTGACGCGCGCTTGTACGAGTCTCGCGCATCCCATAACAGCTCCCAGGCGGCTACGTCTTCGCTATGCCCAATCCATACGTCGAAATTGGCGTTGATCCACGATGCCGGAAAAATCCTGTTGGTGGTTGAGATGGCTCCCGCATCGGCAATGGCTTCAGTAGCTGTCAATGCGCGAAAGTCCTGGTCGCCTTCGATGCGGCGGTAAAATTCCCGCAAAAATTCCCGCCCATTTTGCGGGTAGTATTCCCAAGCATTCTCACCATCGAGGAAGAGAGAAATAGTGAGCGGCTGCGTACTCTGCACATGCTCTCCCAAATAGCGCAATCGCTCATGCAGGTCGCGGGCGGCGGCCTGGGCATCCATCCGGCTATAAACAAAACCAATCAAGTCTGAAAGATGATGGTCTCGAAACAACCCGGTAATGCCCTTCCCGTCGATCTGCACACGCCAGGGTTTGTACAAACGCTCCGCGTTGGCAGGTAGGCCGTTAGCGTCCCGGAAAAAACCGACATTCAGGGTCCGCCCTAGCACACCCTCGTCTGTGCCAAACCACTGGAAACCTTCTTGGGCTGCAATGCTTAGCACCTCATCTGAGACCGATCCTTCCGAAGGCCAAAGCCCTGCTGGCTTTTTGCCAAATACCCTCTCGTGATATACGCGGGCACGCCGCAACTGTTCTCGCGCATCTTCCGGGCACCGGTACGCTCGGCGCGGCATGGACGTCGCAGGATTTGCCACCCGTGCAATGTCCGAGTCGCATATCAAAGGGAGAATAGGGTGGTAGAATGGTGTCGTGCTGACCTCAATTTGTCCGCGCTGCGCCGCTTCGCGATATGCCGGCAGTACTAACCTTAATAGTTCGAGCTGTTTGGTCTCGAGGGAAACCTTATCCGCCTCTGTGAAGTCGCGGCCCTTCGTGGCCAACCGGCTTACCACATCATCTTTTTCCAGCCATGACTCTTCCATCCACGCTAGTTGCGAAAGCACTTGCAGGTCGCGCCAATCTCTGGAAGTAAACGCTACCAATGCTTGCGCACCCCCGGCCGGCCGCGACCACTCATGTAATTCCACAAATCGGGACCAGCGCGACATCAACCGTTCATGGTTTACTTGAAATGCGCGCGCCAAAATTTCCGTCTTATCTTCTCGCGTAAGATCATCCGTCTTCTTGAAGGCCAGCGTAAACCACGGCTCATTGAAATTGCCGCTCGCGTACTCTTCCAGTTGCATTCCCAGCGATGGCACAACGTTAAACGTCGCATGAAATCGCGGGAATTCTTCTAATACCCTCACCATTCCCCAATAATCTTTCAGCGCATGCAGCCTCGTCCACGGTAGTACATAGCGACCAGTCTCAGGATCGCGATATTGCGGTTGGTGCATATGCCACAATACCGCCAAATTTACGCGATTCATTTCCCCGGTCTCTCCCGTCGAATATCCGTGACCATGTTACACTTCACCGTTCGCGCCATGCGCATCCTGGACCGCTACATTGTCCGCGAGGTTTTTCGACATGCACTTCTCGGACTCCTCGTCTTCACGTTTGTTTTTTTTGTTCCCCAGCTGGTCCGCTTGATGGAGTTATTCGTCCGCCATACTGGGTCGGGCAGTCAGATTCTGAAGCTGTTCCTTTGTATCTTCCCTGGCGTACTCACTTTCACGGTTCCTATCGCCGTGCTGATCGGCGTGCTCCTGGGGCTCGGACGGATGGCCGCAGATAGCGAGATTATCGCTCTCACTGCTTTAGGTATTGGACGGCGCCGCATTTTAGTTCCCGTCGGCGTCCTGGCACTCACCGGCGCAACCATTACCTTGATGATGACATTATGGCTGAGCCCTCTCGCGCTGCGCACCTTCCGCTCGATCGAAGCAGACTTAATCTCTCAAATCTCCTTCCAGGTACAGCCGCGCGTCTTTGATGAGCGCTTCCCGCGATGGGTTCTGTACGTCAACGATGTTTCGGCCAGTGGCACCCAATGGCACGGTGTATTTCTCGCAGAAGCCGGTGGCGAAAATGGCTCGCGACTCACCCTAGCGGAGAACGCGATTGTAATTGCAGAACCGAAGCGGGGCAAGCTCGAGCTCCACCTTCAGGGCGGCAGCACCCATGAATTCTCTCGCCCCGAACCAGATCGTTATTCCGTCACAGCTTTCGGAGAAAGCGACTGGCCCATGGCCTTTAGCGGGCTCGTATCTTTGAAACCCCGCCAACCCACCAATCCTGAGCGCTCGTTGCACGAACTCATTTTCGACAATGGTAATGCTTGGCGCGAAGCGCGTGTGGAGCTTCACCGCCGATTTGCCTTTCCCGTGGCTTGTTTGGTGTTTGCATTTGTTGCAGTGCCGATTGGAGCACAGCCTCGTCGTGGAGGCCGGGCTGCCGGTACGCTCATCGCCGTTTTGATGATTGCTGCGTACTACCTCTTAGTCGTTACGGGCGCTGGCCTCGCTCGTCAGGGTCATGTTCCTCCTGTCGCTGGCATTTGGCTGGCGAATTTTTGTCTGGCGGTGGTGGGTGCATTCTTGCTTCCACGCATGGAGCAGTTTCGGGGCGAGAGTCGTTGGGGTGGTTTCCCCGGATACCTCAAGCGATGGTTGAGGTTTTTTCGGCGACGTAAGGCTCAAGTCCGCGCTCGCGCCGCAGCCTTTCGTACCGCCAACGGTTTGACCAATGATGTTGTGACGCCATCCGGCGGTAGCATTCCACGACTATTAGATCTCTACATTCTCCGTAGGTTCACCTTTTATTTCGCGCTGCTAATGGTCATCTTTATTTTTCTCTTTGAAACCTTCACTTTTTTTGAGCTGCTGGATGACATTGCGCGGCACCGCGTCCCGTTTCTAATTGTGGTCAATTACTTTCGCTATCTGACGCCGTATTTGTTGTATAATCTCGCTCCGCTTGGTGCGCTCATAGCCGTGCTCGTTACGCTGGGCACGATGAGCAAAAACAACGAGATCGTAGCCATCAAGGCCAGTGGCATTAGCCTCTACCGCCTTGCGGTTCCCTTGCTCTTCGCCGGATTTGCGCTGGCTGCTACATTGCTGGTCTTGGATGAAACTTACCTTCCCTACGCTAACCAGCGCCAGGACGCACTCCGCAATCAGATCAAAGGCCGCCCCCCGCAAACCTATACCCGTCCTCAACGCTGGATTTTTGGCGAGAACGCCAAGATTTATAACTATGATTTGTTCAGCCCGGTGCAAAATCTCTTTGGTGACCTCAGCGTCATTGAATTGGATCCTGCAAATTTCCAGGTGCGTCGCCGCATCTTTGCTGCGCGAGCCAATTGGTCCGATTCCCAGAAACAGTGGCTCCTGGAATCAGGCTGGGTGCGCGATTTCTCCGCTAGCACTATCTCCCGATATGAGCGATTCAATGTAATGGCTTTCCCAGAATTGACCGAGCCTCCCAGCTATTTCAATCGAGAAGTCCGGCAGGCATTCCAAATGGACTGGCGCGAGCTGAGCCGCTACATTGAGGGGCTTCGCACGGCTGGCTTCGATGTTTCCGCACTGACTGTGCAATGGCACGTAAAGCTAGCATTCCCCGTCATCGCGCCCATCAGTATGCTCCTGGCCATTCCCTTTGCCCTGTTGGTAGGAGCACGCGGCGCTGTGGGCGGCGTGGCCATGGGTGTGGCGATCGGGATCGCCTATTGGAGCGCTGCGCGACTGCTCGAAGCGATGGGCGGAGTTGGGCAACTTCCGCCCCTTCTCGCAGCCTGGTCTCCGGATTTGATTTTCTTTTTTCTCGGTCTTTATTTTTTCTTCAAGATGCCAACTTAGTTTTTGACGCCTAAAGGCAAAGCCGTCGGCAGCAAAATTAAGTGTCTGCGCGCCGACAGCTTCTGTATTACTTTAACTTTAAGACTTAAACTCATTTATCACTTCCGTTTCGCCTGGTTGGTAGGTCGCTGTTCAAGCACTGCTTGTGCCGCTGCAAGCCTCGCTATGGGCACTCGAAACGGCGAAGCACTTACGTAATCCATGTTGACTGCGTGGCAGAATTTCACGCTCTCTGCATCGCCACCGTGCTCACCGCAGATGCCAATTTTCAGTTTGGGTCGGGTTTCGCGTCCGCGCTCGATACCCCAGCGCATCAACATCCCGACGCCCTTGGTATCCAGGGACTGAAAAGGATCCGCAGCGAACACGCCGGCCTTTTTTTCATCCACATAGTCAGGAAGAAACCGGCCCGCGTCGTCGCGAGAGAGCCCCATGGTCGTTTGCGTCAGGTCATTGGTCCCGAATGAAAAGAATTCTGCCACCTGAGCAATTTCGTCGGCCAGTAGCGCGGCCCGCGGCAACTCAATCATCGTTCCGACGAGATACGGCAATTTGATCCCGGCTTTCTTGATGAGTTCATCTGCCACACGCCGAGTTGCTTGTTCCAAAATATGCAGCTCTTTTCGATCCAGAGTGAGCGGATGCATAATCTCAGGTAACACTTTAACTCGGCCGCGGTGACATTCAATCGCCGCCTCGATTATGGCCCGCACCTGCATCTCGAGAATTTCCGGATACGTAATCGAAAGCCGGCATCCGCGATGACCCAGCATGGGGTTCGCTTCATGTAATTGTTCAACTCGGCGCGCCACGGTCTCTACATCGATCTTTAGTTCACGCGCCAGCTCTTCCTGCTTCGCCCGATCGTGGGGCACGAACTCATGCAGTGGAGGATCGATCAACCGAATGGTTACCGGAAAGCCGTCCATGGCTTGAAAAATTCCGACAAAGTCGCGTCTCTGGAACGGTAATAAGCGATCCAGTGCTTTGACGCGAGCCTCTTTCGATTCCGCCAGGATCATTTCCTGGATAGCGCGTTGCCTCTCGTGGCTCTTTTCCGGATGTTCAAAATCAGTGAAGAACATGTGTTCGGTGCGACAGAGTCCAATGCCCTCAGCACCAAATTCCCTGGCTTTCCGCGCGTCCTGCGGAGTGTCCGCGTTTGTTCTCACCCGCAACCGGCGAATCGCATCGCCCCATTTCATCAGCGTGTCATACGCCGGTGGCAATTGCGGCGTTACCAAAGGCATTTCTCCCGTATAGACCACGCCTTCACTTCCGTCCAAAGTGATCCATTCGCCTTCTTTCACAACCTTGCCGCCGACAGTCATCTCCAGTGATTTGTAATCGATCTGCAGCTTTTCCGCCCCCACCACGCAACATTTTCCCCAGCCGCGCGCCACAACTGCCGCGTGACTTGTCTTCCCACCTGTGGCGGTTAAGATCCCCTGCGCTACGGCCATGCCGCCCACATCTTCCGGGCTGGTTTCTCGGCGCACCAAGATAACTTTCTCTCCGCGCTCGGCCCATTCCTCCGCTTTCTGCGCGGAAAAGACGACTTTTCCTACAGCTGCGCCGGGGACGGCATTGATACCGGTAGCGATGATGCGGGACTGTAAGGCTTTCTTATCTACCTTCGCGTCAATCACGGGATAAAATAGCCGCTCGATATCTTCCGCTTTAATGCGCAGTAGCGCCTCTTCTTTCGTCACCAACTTTTCGTTTGCCATGTCTACGGCAATACGAAACGCTGCCGCAGGCGTGCGCTTGCCGGTGCGCGTTTGCAACATATAAAGCGTGCCTTCTTCGACGGTAAATTCCATGTCTTGCATATCGCGGAAGTGTTTCTCAAGTTTTGCTCGAACTTTCTCGAGTTGTGCATATACCTTTGGCATGGCCTTTGCCATTTCCCGCAATGGCGTCGGAGTACGTATTCCTGCCACGACGTCCTCACCTTGCGCATTTACCAGATAATCTCCGTAGAACAATTTCTCGCCGGTACTCGGATCACGCGTAAAACAGACGCCCGTGCCTGACGTTTCTCCTGTGTTCCCAAATACCATTTGCACCACGTTTACCGCAGTCCCGAGCAGGCCAGTTATTTTTTCCACCCGGCGATAAGTTACAGCCTTCTCTGCCATCCAGGAACCGAACACCGCTCCAATGGCACCCCATAATTGTTCCATCGGGTCGTCAGGAAAATCTCTGCCGGTCTGCTTACGGAAGACTTCTTTATATTCCCTGACAAGTTCTTTCCACCCGCTCGGTGGAACGGCGGTATCTTCCTTCACGCCGAGCTTCTGCTTCAGCGTGCGCAGACGGTGCTCCAAATCTTCCTTGGACATTTCCATAACCACCGTGCAGTACATCTGCACGAAACGCCGGTACGCGTCATAAGCGAAGCGCTCATTCTTGGTCGTAGCGGCCAGCCCTGCCACGCTACGGTCGTTCAACCCCAGATTCAAAATTGTTTCCATCATTCCTGGCATGGACCGCGCAGAACCGGAGCGCACGCTTACGAGAAGTGGATTTTTGGGATCGCCGAGCTTCTTTCCAGTGACCTTCTCCAGTCGCGCAACGCTCTTGGAGACTTGTTCCTTCAATTCGGCCGGATACTTCTTGCCTTGTTTATAAAAGTAATCGCACGCTTCCGTTGATATCGTGAAACCTGCCGGTACCGGCAAGCCGATCTTGGTCATCTCGGCCAGACCGGCACCTTTGCCGCCCAGCAAGTCTCGCCACTCCGCGTCGCCCTCGGCCTTGCCAGCTCCGAAAAAGTACACCCATTTTTTCACTTGTGATCCTCGTGTGTGATTTGTGATTATCGAATCTCTGGGAGCAGCGAAGCGTACCCGCCAGTGTAAAGATCTGTCGGCACGCCGACTACGCTTTCCGACAGTTAAAGTTTTTCATTCATTCCTAAACTCGTTCCTCCGCACTTATTTCCGAAAAGTCGGCTATTGTACTAAATTCTCGCAGAACCTCCGACAGCAATCCCAAACGATTCTTGCGAACAGCTTCGTCTTCTGCCATGACCATTACTTCGTCGAAAAACCGATCCACGGATTTCCGCAAGCCGGCGATGACTTCAAGCGCTTCTTGATATTTCCCGGCGCGCTTTCCGATCTGCACTTTGGATGCCGCTTCCCGCACGGCCGCGTAAAGTTCCCGCTCCGCCGCGATTTCAAGAAGCTCTGGCTTCACGTGCTTGCTATCCTCTGGGCCAATATTGGCCTTTTCTATAATCTTGCGAATACGTTTAAATGAAACCGCCAGCGGCTCGAAGTTCTTAGACTTGCGGATAGCCTTGAAGGCAATCAGGCGCTTTTGCGCATCCACCAGATCGTCCGCTCCTGCCCGAAACACCGCATTCACCTCGTCGTACGCGAAACCTTCCCTCTCGCGGAAGATGAACCGCGCGCGGTCTAGGATAAAGTCGATTATCTGTGTCTCTTGGGCAGGCGTTAGGCCCTTCTTCGGCTTATGCGTAAGCAGAGCTTTCGCCGCAGCACCAACCGCCAGCGACAACGACATAGGAAGCTTCTTCTCCAGGATGATCTTCACGATGCCGAGCGCTGCACGTCGCAACGCGTACGGGTCGCTCGAGCCCGTGGGCACCACGCCTACGGCGAAACATCCCACGACCGAATCCAACTTGTCCGCTAAGGCAACGGCACAGCCTGTAAGGCTCCGCGGAATCGGGTCGTCTAACCCGACTGGACGATAATGATCGTAGATAGCGTCCGCAACTTCGTCCGGCTCGCCTTGCGTCCGTGCGTAGAGACCTCCAACGATCCCCTGCAGCTCCGGGAACTCACGCACCATCTCTGTTGCTAGATCGCATTTCGCAAGCTCGGCGGCGCGGTCCGCCTCAGCCACATGCGCCTGGACGAGTCCCGTGTTGAACCACTGCTCCGCGAGCCAGCGGGCGATCGTGCGCACACGCTCGACCTTGTCGCGATAACTGCCCAGCCGCGACTCGTACGTCACGCGCTCGAGCTTTGGCAAGTAGTCGGCCAGCCGACATTTCTGATCGGCCGCCCAGAAGAACTGCGCATCCGCGAACCTCGCCCGCAATACCCGCTCGTGTCCCGCTCGTACCAGGCCTTTCGAATCTCTCGCCAAATTAATCACCGCAAGAAAGTGCGGCGCAAGCTCCCCGTTCCTCTTCTCCACCGCGAAGTACTTTTGGTGATCGCGCATGACGGTGATAAGAATTTCATCTGGAAGGCTGAGAAATGACATCTCGAAATCGCCCTTGATCACCGTCGGATACTCATTCAAGTAACTTACGAGGTGTCGCAGTTCCGCGTCCTCGTGAATCCGGTACTCACCTCTTTTGGCTGCCGTGATCAATTCCTTTTCAATCTTCTCGCGTCGCGCGGATGGGCGCACGATGACTCCGTTAGCGCGAAGCTTCTTCTCGTAGCTTACGAAATCTTTCACGCGGATTTCCTGCTTCCCCATAAATCTGTGCCCGCGGGTCATATTTCCCGCCGCCACATTGCTAAAGGAAAACTTTAAGATCTGTCCGTCAAGCACCGCCACAATCCAGCGGATCGGTCGAATGAACCGGGCGCCTTCAATTCCCGTCCAAGTCATCGACCGTGGCCACGAAAGATCATGAATCGCGCGCGGCAGAATATCGTTCAAAATTTGCGCAGCGGTTCTCCCACGCTTCACCTGCTTTGCGGCCAGGTATTCGCCTTTGGGTGTTTGGATCAGATAAAGGTCTCTGACATGTAATCCCTGTTTTTCTGCGAAGCTTTGCGCGGCACGTGTCGGCGCGCCGACAGAGTCATACGCGACGGTCTTTGGCGGTCCAGTAACCTCGCTAAGCACGTCCGCTTGTTTCGCCGTAAGCCCGCGCACCCAAGCCGTTACTCTTCGCGGACCGCTGAAGACTGACACGGCAACGCCGTCAATAAGATTCTCGGCTGTCAGGAGCTTCTCCAAACTTGCTCGCAGTTCCTCCTCGGCGCGTGGCAGCATGCCGGCCGGGATCTCCTCACACCCGATTTCAAAGAGCAGCTCTACTTTTTTGGTCAACTTTTGTTGGGCCTTCACGCACGCACCTCACGCCGTAGCGCTGGGCCGCCGATTTGTTGTAAGTAAGCGGCAGCTGTACGGCACGCTACCGTTCGTACTCGCGCCATTAGCGCCGCGCGTTCCGTTGTGGAAATTGCCCCGCGCGCATCCAGAAGATTGAAAAGGTGAGAGCACTTCAGGCAAAGGTCGTAAACAGCAAGCAGCGGGTATCGTGAACGTTGTTCCCCTTTTACACTGGCCAGCCCGTGTAGAAGTTCTTTGGCTTGTTTCTCGTGTAACTCGAACTCAGCGCGCAGGGCGCTGGAGTCGCTGCGATCGAAGCTGTACTCCGAAAATTGCTGCTCTTCCGCCAATCGGATTTCGCCGTACGTCTTGTCGACTGACCACTTCATGTCGTATACGCTGTCCACACCCTGCAGGAACGCGCCAATGCGTTCCAGTCCATAGGTAAGCTCTACCGCGATGGGATCCAAATCGATCCCACCGCTTTGCTGGAAGTAAGTGAATTGGGTAATTTCCAGTCCGTCGAGCAGCACCTGCCAGCCGATTCCCCAGGCCCCGAGCGTCGGTGATTCCCAGTTGTCCTCCTCAAAACGCACGTCGTGCTCTTTAAGACTTATCCCCAATGCAGCAAGACTTTCTAAATACACTTCCTGCACATCTGTGGGAGAAGGTTTAAGGATCACTTGAAATTGCGTGTGCTTGTACAGGCGGTTAGGATTCTCGCCATATCGACCGTCGGCGGGCCGACGACTGGGTTGCACAAAGGCCACTCGATAGGGCTTGGGCCCAAGCACTCGCAAAAACGTTTCGGGGTGCATCGTGCCAGCGCCGACCTCGACATCATACGGTTGTTGCAACACACATCCCCGCCGCACCCAGAATTGCGAAAGTTTTAAGATCAAATCTTGGAAGGTTAGGCCTTGGTTTTTTTTCTTAAGTAACACTTTATGTTTCAAGTTCTCTCCAAAAGCTCTTGCGTCCCAATTTTGCGCTCACCGTGGAGTTCTACCCATCCAAGCGAAGCCTCACGTAATTCTTTAAGTTCAGATTTCATGCCTTCCGCAGATTCGATTCGGTCTACGCGTTCTCCAGTAAACCGTTCCGCTAACTGGCGCGCTCTTCGGTGCAGCGGCTTCATGCCAGATCTTCGGCATCTCTCGCACAGGAGCCCTGCTTCCCAATTCGCAAAAAACGCGGGCTGCTCGCCAAAAGGCGTACCGCACGAACTACACCGGTCGAACCGCGGAAGCCAACCCCCTAAGCGTACTGTCCAGAACGCAAAGTAACTGAGCGGCAAGGTCCATTCTGCGGTTCGCTCGATTTCCCTCGCCGCCAGCAATATTAGCCGGAACATCGGTTCCGATGCTTCGTGCTCTGGCATGACCAGTTCAGAAACCTCGCTGATCACAGCTAGGGCAACACTAAGCGGATAGTCACTCTGCGCCTTATTGAATGATTCGAGCAGCTCGCACTGCTGAATGCGCACCAACTCTCTGGTTTCCTTCTCCACATACCACAGCTGTACGTGGGACAGGACTTGCAGTGTCGAACCATAGCGATTCTTGATTCGCCGGGCACCCGCGGCCACGCCCCGCACGCGCCCAGACGTTCGCCCGAGAAAGCTAACTAGGCGGTCCGCCTCGCCCAGCGGAAAAGTCTTCAGAATGATGGCTTCCGTTTCCCGGGCGGGCATTAGCAGTCGGCGCGCCGACGTTGCGCAGGACACTCTCGAATCTTGTCCGAATCGCACGCAGAGGCGAAGCTAGTGTAATTACCATACCTGCTGCGCTGGTGCAATCCTTCCAGGAAAAAACATGCGTCAGGTCTTGCTGGGCTGCGCGCTGTTCCAGTGGCGAGCCAGGCGCAGACGCCAACGAAAATCGCAGTGTTAGATGGTAACGCGCGTCACTTACATTCTCGAGCACTACTGACGTCCGTCTTATTCTGTTAACCACAGGATTTGCGAGTGAAATTATCGGACGCACTATTCGCGCAGCACGTTTATATTCCGGGAACGTGCTGGGATCCCTAGATACGGGCGACTCGGGTGAGTAGGCCGTCCAGACCTCGAGTATTACTTCATGGTCAAAAACCCGACTGCCTGGTCGCGAACTCGGCTACCCAATCACCCACCTCATAGGTTTGCTTTGTTCCGCCCAGATCTGGCGTTACCCAATTAACTCGCAATGCAGCGCTCACGGCATTCCGCAAAACTTGCGATTCTCGTTTCCAGCCCAAAAAGTCCAGCATCATGCCCGCCGACAGGATCGACCCGAACGGATTCGCAATTCCCTTTCCGGCAATCTGCGGAGCTGACCCGTGCACCGGTTCGAAAAGCGAGGTTTGGCTTGGATGGATATTCCCCGAAGGAGACAATCCCAAACCGCCCGCCAACTGCGCGCCAAGGTCGCTGATGATGTCTCCGAACAGATTGCAAGTCACAATAACGTCGAATTGTGCCGGGTCACGCACCATCTCCATTGCCAGCGTGTCGATATAAAGGTGGCGCGAATCGATATCCGAGTACTCTTGCCTCAGCTCCTTGAACACCCGTTGCCATAGATCATGCGCATAGGTCATGGCGTTTGATTTATCGCTCATGCATACGCGCTTCAGTTCATTCTGCTTTGCATATTCAAAGGCATAGCGAATGATGCGTTCCACTCCCTTTCGCGAATTCACGTCTTCCTGGACAGCGATCTCGTCCATCGTTCCCTTCTTGAAAAATCCGCCCACCCCCACATATAAGCCTTCGGTGTTTTCCCGAAAGACCATCATGTGTATCTCGCGTTCCTTGCGATTGCGCAGTGGAGTCAGCCTCTCCTGCAACAACTCGATGGGCCGAGCGTTCACGTAAAGGTCGAGTTTGAACCGTAAGCCCAACAGGATATCGGCCGCAGGTTGATTAGAGGGAACACGTGGGTCGCCCATTGCGCCAAACAGGATGGCGTCGAACTCGTTGCGCAACATTTCAATCGCACCCGTCGGCAATGTCACTCCGTCCCGCAAATATCTTTCGGAGCTCCAGTCGAAGTCGACGAACTCCATGGACCGCTTGGCTGACTCCGCTAATGCTTGCAAGGCTTTTACGGCCTCGGGAGTGACTTCCCTCCCTATGCCATCGCCAGGGATCACCGCTATCCGCGCCGCTCGACCACCATTGCGCATGGGAACTTTCGTCACAAGCTCTGTCTCCTCGGTTGGCAAAGGTATCACAAGCGGCCCGCGTTCAGGCCGGCCGACGTACAGGCCGGCCCACATTCAGATCGGCGTAAGTCCGTTGGTTTAGGTGCTCTAAAAAGAGCCTCAGGCCAGGCGCTCTTTTCGCACGGCAAGCTTTTCGATTCTCGCGCGCCTTGGTTCATAACCGATTCCTGGACCGTTCGGCGCGCGGATCGTTCCCTGCGCGGAGACCGTGACTTCGGGTTCGATAATGTCTTCATGCCAGTATCGCTTACTAGCCGTGACGTCACCGGGTAAAGTGAAGTTCGGCAGCGTCGAAAGGGCGATATTGTGGGCGCGGCCGATTCCGGATTCGAGCATGCCGCCGCACCATACGGGAATTGAATTCCGTTGGCACAAATCATGGATGCGGCGGGCTACCGTGTACCCGCCCACGCGTCCCAATTTGATGTTGATGATTTTGCAGGCGCCTAGCGCAATAGCTGCCTGCGCTTGCTCTTCCGTGTGAATGCATTCATCGAGACAAATCGGCGTGTCGAGTTTCTTCTGCAGCTCGATATGGCTGTACAGATCGTCCCAACCAAGCGGCTGTTCGATCATCATCAGGTAGAACGATTCCAATTGTTTAAGAAGCGGCCAATCCTTCAGCGTGTACGCAGAATTCGCGTCAACCATTAATTTGATTCGAGGAAAATCCTGACGCAGTTTTTTTACAGGTTCCAGGTCCTTCCCAGGCTTAATTTTTATCTTGATGCGTTGGTACCCCGCCGCAAGTTCTTTCTTTACAGCCTCCACTAATTCTTCAAGTGATTCTTTAATTCCCACAGAGACACCGCAGGAAATCTCTTCGCGAGTCCCGCGAAGCAGCTTCCACAGTGGTAGACCCTTCTGTTTCGCCTCCGCATCCCAGATGGCTGCTTCCACGGCGCCTTTGGCCATGTTGTGTCCTCGAATGAGACCCAGCAGATCCCAGACATTGGATGCGGAGCCAAATTCTTTTCCTCGCAGCAATGGCCAAATATAGTCACGCAAGCTGAGCCAAGCAGTCTCTATCGTCTCGGGACTATAAAAGGGCGTCTCCCCTGCCACGCACTCACCCCAGCCCGCGACGCCGTCTACCACAGCTTCGACGAGCAAAATCCGACGCACCTCCGTCCGCTGCATGCTGGTTTCGAAGGGGCTAATCAGCCTCATGGGCAATTCACGCAATATAACTTCTTCTAGTTTCATGATTTGATGTCGATAGCCCCGCTTTAGAATTCACTCCATGGCCCAAGAAGATATTCAGCCCCTTTCGGCGTGGTCCGCACCCCGAGCGCTGCGTATCCCCGTGCAAACAGCTCTGTAAATCCGTGTCTCAACTTTGCCTGCACCTGGGCCCGAGACGCATCGTCGCCAGGTTCCATTTCCACCGGCAATTCAATGATCGCTGGGGCTTTGGCCATTCCAATTTCAATTCCACCTATCGCTGCTACCACGCGCGCAGAATGCAGATGCCACTCCGCCAGCAGTCGATCGGTCGGTAGCCCGCGATGCAGTGGACTCGTCGTAAACCCGTAAAGATTGGGAATATACTGCCGGCAGATAGCGCCGAGGCGGTTCAGGTTGAAATACGCGTTGCGTTGTTCCAGCGGATCAAAGGTCCATCGAATTAGCCGTATTCCCCGGCCCAAAGCATCCTCGCGCTGGAACATTTTCAACATTCTGCCCACGCCCCGATCGCGATAATCCGCATGCACACCGGTCATATGCGAATGCAGATAGGGAGTGGCATCTCGTAGCCCCACCAGCGCCAGCGTGTATCCAACCAACCTGTCACCATCGAACGCGCCCAGCGTTTGCCCTCCGCTATGCGCGGCCACCACAAACATCGTCGCTGGCTCAACTTCCAGGTCAGCCTCACCCCAGATTTCGCGCTGCAGCTCTACACAGCGTTGAAAGTCATCCAGCGAATCGCACCTTCGAACGATGATGGGTTCGCTCACCGCTGCTCCTCTGCTTTGCGTTTATCTTCCCGCAGCTGATTATTCTCGGCGCGTTTAGCTGCTTCCCACAAAGATTCCATTTCTTCCCGTGGTACGTTGGCGATTTCTTGTCCTTTTGCTTGTGCCAACCGCTCCATTTCAACGAAGCGGCGGAAAAACTTATTATTGGCCTTCTTTAGCGCAATTTCCGGATCGACCTTTACGAACCGTGCCAGATTTATTGCCGCAAAGAACAGGTCCCCAAGCTCCTCCTCGATTCTCTGCCGGTTTGCGCTTCCGAGCGCGTGCCGCAGTTCAGCCGTTTCTTCTCGCATTTTCTCAAAGATGCCATCTGCATCGTTCCAGTCGAAACCAATACGCGCCGCCTTCCGTGAGAGTTGCAACCCCTCCAGCGTGGCTGGCAAACCGCGCGCGACTCCATCCAGCAATGACACCGGTTTTTCCACTTTCGCCTTGGCGTCATTCTCCCGTGCGTTAGTGCGACGTTCCTGCGCCTTTATCTGCTCCCAGTTTCTCAATACTTCTGCAGAATCTTTTGCGCGCGTCGTCCCGAAAACGTGCGGATGACGCCGCACCATCTTGTCGTGAATTTCACGAATGACGTCCGCGATCGTGAACCGGCCTTCCTCGCACGCCAGTTGAGCGTGGAATACGATTTGCAGTAGAAGGTCTCCCATCTCTTCCGCGAATTTCTTGTCGTTCCCACTGTCTAAGGCATCTAAAACTTCGTAAGCTTCTTCTATCAAATAAGGTCGCAGAGTGTCATGAGTCTGTTCGCGATCCCACGGACAGCCCTTTGGCGCTCGCAGCTGCGCTTGCACCGACACAAGTTTTTCGAACCACGCGCCTGTCATCAACTCTTTAGGCTTAAATGGCTTGCGGCGTGTGATCTTTTTCTTCTTCGTTCTCGGAGGTCGTCGCGTTCGGGCAAGCATCGGTTTTCCAAGGACCAGCCCATTTGCGGGCTACCCACTTTACGGTGCGTCCAAAGCTTTGACAAGCCGGTGGCCCGCGCTGTCACCTATCTGTCTTCTAATTAAACGGGCAACCCGTGATAAACTAACGTAGATATTGTAGATATTAACGATTTTGAGGGTTCTCCTTTGTCCGATCACAAGCAAGACGATAGCTTCCGCGTCATCGACCGTAGACCATTTACTTCTGAGGGAGTAATCCGTCCGGAAGTAGTTGAGGAAAAAGAGCGCGAGGCAGCCTTGCACCCTCCGCCACGGCCCGCGACAGAGACAAAAGCTTCGCCCGCCGGGCCTGTCGAAACGCCAAAGCGCATGCCCGCGTTTGAGAATTTGATCCGCATGCTCGGCAGCAATGCGGCTATGGTCCTCGGAGCCTATGCAGACCCACGTACCGGCCAGCCGATGCTTGATCCGGAAGCGGCGCGCGAACTGATCGATATGCTCGATGCCTTGCACGAAAAAACCAAGGGCAATCTCGCTCCGGAAGAGGATACCCTGCTCCTTGAACTGCTCGGCAAATTGAAGATGACTTTCTTGGAGATCAATCAAGCGGTGGCGGCACAAGCGGCAAAACCTAAAGCCAAAACGCGTCCTTAAGTCTGCCCGTAAATCTTCGACTCAATGGCTTCACGGTTGCCGTTCTAAATCGAATGACGTCCTCAGCTCCTCTAAAGATCACGGTCCTCGGTTCCGGCACATCCATGGGCGTTCCCACGCTTGGTTGTCACTGCCGTGTTTGTAGTTCCCAGGACGTGCATGACCAACGTCTTCGTCCCTCACTCCTGCTCTCGCGTGCCGGCCAGAACCTGGTCATTGACACAACACCTGACTTCCGGCAGCAAGCCCTTCGTGCTGGCCTAGACCGACTCGACGCTATCCTTCTAACACACGGCCACGCCGACCACATTCTGGGGTTCGATGACATTCGACCATTCAACATTCGGCAGAAGGCGCCGATTCCAGTCTACGGTAACGAAGAAACGTTTGACGTTATCCGTCGCGCATTTGCGTATGTGTTCGATGATCGTCCCACGCTGAGCACGCTCCCAAGTGTCAGTTTGCACGTCGCCGACCGGCCATTTGAGTTATTGGGCTTGCCTTTCTTTCCCATCCCCCTGCGGCATGGTGACATGGAGGTACTTGGGTTTCGCTTCGGTCGCGGCGCATACCTCACTGACTTCAGCGAGCTGCCTGATTCCTCACTAGCACTCCTGATGGGCCTGGATGAATTGATCATTGATGCGCTGCGCGATATTCCCCACCCCATGCACCAAACCGTTAGCCAGGCGCTCGAGCTGGTTCGGAAACTCAAGCCTCGCCGGGCTTGGTTTACGCACATTGCACACGATCTGCAACACGCCGAAACGAACGAACGCCTCCGGAAAATGGGCTTTCCCTACGTTCAGCTGGCCTACGATGGTCTGCAATTCGACGTGAGCATCGATCCAGAAGTTCAAGCGAAAAGTTCGCCCCGGATGCAGGCTGCTTCGAGTTTGCGCCAGCCGTCGACATCCCTCGGCGTACTAACATGCGCGTCTTCCAAGGCGTGGGAACAGCATTATAGCCCCGCGAGTCGAGGCAGCGTGCTGGCCATCGGCAATTTCGATGGCATCCATCTCGGCCATCAAGCGATCTTGCGCGCCGCCGTGGAGCGCGCGCGCGCGCTGAATGCCGTCGCTACGGCGATAACGTTTGACCCGCCTCCATTAAAAGTTTTGCGCCCCGAATCCGCCCCGTTGCGCTTGTCAACCGTAGCTCAACGCCTCGAGTGGTTCGGTGTTGCCGGCCTGGAAGCCGCCGTGGTCCTTCCCTTCACCATGGACCTCGCCCGCCTTGCGCCTCAAGACTTTGTCGAACAAATTTTAGTGCGCGATCTGCATCTACGTGCGGTCCTAGTGGGCGAGAATTTCCGCTTTGGCCATCGCCAGGCCGGAGACGTCAAGTTGCTGAGCGAACTTGGCAAAATGCACGGCTTCGACGTCGCCATTATCCCGCCAGTTGTCCGTCGCGGAGAAATCGTCTCAAGCACAATCATTCGCCGTGAAATCGCCGAGGGTGACGTCAGCCATGCGGCGCGTCTTCTAGGTCGTCCTTTTGTTCTGACCGGAGAAGTCATCAGCGGCACCGGAACCGGACGCCGCTTCACCTTCCCCACTTTGAATCTCGCGCCGCACCAGGAATTACTCCCCGCCCGCGGGGTTTACATCACGCGCAGCCGTTTTGACGGCGAATCGAAGAGCTATCGTTCCGTCACCAATGTTGGCATGCGCCCGACCTTTAACGGCTCGACGCTCAGTATCGAAACGCACTTGCTCGATTTCAACGGGGAACGTGCACCAAGGCGCATGGAACTTTGTTTCTGGAAACGTATTCGTGAAGAAAAGAAATTCAGCGGCGCCAACGAACTTCGTGCGCAAATTGCACGCGACATCGCCGCCGCCCATCGCTTCTTTGCGCGCCTCCGGCGATTCCGTTCTCTCCGCCAATTTGCATAAACGTGCGTGAACACCACAAGCTTGCCGCCGGCTTGTCCGCTCCTAATGCGAAGGAATCCGACATCTTAGCGCCCAACATTTTTAGTGGAAGACTACAAGAATCCAGCGGCAGGAAGAGCCGTCTTACTGCGCCACGTGCGCGAGACACTCGGCGCAATATCCGCCTACTTCGGTGCGCGACATAGTTATCTTCATGTGAAAATCACGCGCAATTTGCTCTTTCAACTGCTCGTACAAGCGGCTTTCGAATTCCCGCACCTTGCCGCAACGCAAACACGCAACGTGGATGTGATCGCGCGGCCCGTGGCTCTCGTAGTAGTGGCGATCGCCGCGCAGGTGTAACAAGTCCAGCTCGTCGATCAATCCTTGTTTTTTGAGGAGGTCAATGGTGCGATATACCGTAACAAGGTGTACGCCGGAATCAATTTTCTGAGCGCGCTCGAGAATCTGGTCCACATCCAAATGTTGCTCGGCGTCGTCCATTACTTGCAGAATGACGCGCCGCTGCCGGGTCATTCGAATGCCGCGCTCTCCCAGCGCTTGTTGCAACCTGCCAGTTGTTTCCGCGGTATTTAGTCGCTCACCGGTAGAAACCCTGTGGGAAGGCGATGCAGCCATGCTGTGCGCTCCGGACTTGCGGCTCACCGCCCTAGGAGTGAATCGGCAACAGCCGCACCACGTCATTGTACATAACGTATGCAAACAGCGCTAAAAGGAATACGAAGCCCACCTGCACGAAACGCTCCTTAAACGTTAGGCTCAGGTCGCGTCGCATGGCACCTTCGATCGCCAGCAACAGGATATTTCCTCCGTCGAGAATCGGGATGGGCAGTAAATTCATCACACCCAGATTGACGCTGATCAGCGCCATCAGCAGCACCACCGCCAGCGGTCCTCTTCGAACCGCTTCACCCGCTGTTCGTGATATACCCACGGCACCCTGCAGCTGCTTGACGGACACGCGCCCCGTGAAAAGCTTGCCTACCACGCTGATCGTTTCGTGGATCTTATCGCCGGTCCATGCCAACGCGTCCCGCATTCCCTCGCCAAGCCCTGCGCGACGGTATTTGGTGGCGTCGCGCACTGCAACTCCGACCTGATAAATCTTTTCCCCGGACTCGGTTACACCCTGCTGCGGTGTCACCACGAGATGCGAGATCTGGCCGTGACGTTCAATAGCGAGCTGCACTGGCTTGCCGTTGCACCCGCGAACGCGTTCCACAAACTGGCCCCAGTAATCTATTTTCTGGCCATCCGCGGCGCGAAGTACGTCCCCTTCTTTCAATCCGGCGCGTTCTGCTGGGGTACCAGGCGCTACTTCGTCGAGAACGGGGCGCAGCGGTGGATAACCAAGGAGCCGGTCGCCCTGTGTCATGTCCTTGAGGGTCACAACCACGTCACGCTCTTTGCCAGCATTCTCCACTCTCAGTTGCAACGTGCCGCCAGGTGGCGTCTGCCGAATCGCCTTTTGGGCCTGCTCCCAGGTAGGATTTCGCACGCCGTTAAGTTCGACGATTTTGTCCCCGGGTTGTAAAGGATTGCCTTCCGCCACGCTGCTGGCCGGCAAAAACACAACCTGCGCAGGTAAATCGCTGTAGGCGGGATATGGAATGCCCACGGCAACGAATAATCCGGTCAGCAATATGATCGGGAAGATAAGGTTCACTGCAGGACCCGCAAAAGAAATCACCGCACGTTGCCAACGAGGCTTGCTCATCAGTTCATCGGGAGAGCCGCTCGGTGGCTTTTCGGCAGAATCAACGTCCGAGGGGTCTTGTCCCGCCATGCGCACGTACCCGCCAAAAGGTAGCGCGCTGATGCGATAATCCGTGGTGCCTCTTTTCCATCCGAATAGGCGAGGGCCGAAACCGATGGAGAAGACATCCACGCGCACGCCAAACCAGCGGGCCGCGATAAAGTGGCCCCACTCATGAATCATAATCATCAAGCCCAACACCAGGGCCACGCCCAATACCAAATTCATACTCTTCTTTTCTCCTGACTTACGAACCGTTTATCTAGAAAGAGGCGGACGCGGCGACCGCCAGACTTTCAACTTCTTCCTTTGCCATTCGGCGAGCCTCATTGTCCGCCCCGAGCACATCCGCCATGTTCTCAAAGCGCATTCGCGGTGTGCGTTCAAGCACCTTTTCAATCACTCGCGAAATTCCAAGAAACGTTAACCGGCGCTCCAGGAACGCGGCCACCGCAATTTCATCCGCGGCGTTCAGCGCGCACGGCAGCGCGCCGCCTTTCTTCATTGCTTCCCTAGCCAGTTTCAGGCAAGGAAATCGTCGGGTCGAAACTTTCTCAAAGTCCAACCGCTTTAGCTTGGACCAATCGAGGGCTAGTTGATTGGATGCCACTCTCTCAGGATAGGTTAACGCATATTGGATGGGCATCCGCATGTCCGTGGGACCGAGTTGCGCTAAAACAGACCCATCCACAAACTCCACCATGGAGTGCATCGTCGACTGCGCATGGATCACTACATCAATCTGATCAGGTCGCATCCCAAAAAGCCACCGCGCCTCTATGACTTCAAAGCCCTTATTCATCATCGTCGCCGAATCAATCGTGATGCGATTCCCCATGCGCCAGTTGGGATGTGCCAGCGCCTGCTCCGGAGTAATTCGCTCGAAGGCGGCGAGCGGCGTCTTCCGAAATGGGCCGCCGGACGCCGTCAAGATTACCCGCCGCACCTCTCCCACCTTACCGCCGCGCAAACACTGGTGGACGGCGTTGTGCTCGCTATCTACCGGCAATAGTTCACGGCCCGCCTCTCTGGCCGCGGTCATCACCAATTCACCCGCAGCGACGAGCACTTCCTTATTCGAAAGCGCAACGCTCTTCCCTGCCTTGATCGCCTCGTAGGTGGCTTCCAGGCCCACGACGCCCACTGCGGCGGACACCACTACATCCGCTTTCGCGTGCGTCCCAACTGCCAACAGTCCCTCCCGGCCATGATGAATCGCCGGCAAGGGAGAAATATTTCTGGCGCGCAGTATCGTCGCCAACTCATCGGCTTTTCTGGGAGCGCTTACCGACACAAGTTCTGGATGATGGCGCTCAATTTGCCCCACCAACTCATCCAAATTCCCCCCCGCGGCCAGCGCCATCACCCTACAGCGCTCTGGAAGTGCCTCCACCACGGATAGACACTGCCGCCCGATCGATCCGGTCGAACCTAAAATGGCTATAAGTTTCAATTCAGGCGCTTTCTACCGAATAACAGCACTTTACTAGGGGATCCCACTGGCGGAGTGCCAGATGCATTCCCAATAGTACCAGACTACCGGAAAGGTCAGTATTAACGCATCGATTCGATCCAGTATTCCCCCGTGCCCGGGTAATAATCCTCCTGAATCTTTGACGCCGGCGCTTCGTTTGTAGGCGGATTCCAATAAGTCGCCCACTTGCCCAACAATGCTCCCGGCTGCGGCCATACCCAAAAGCTGAGCCAAAGACAGTGGCAGGACATAGATAAACGCCGCTCCTGCCGCCAGCGACCCCAAAAAGCCGCTGATGCTTCCTTCCCACGTTTTCTTCGGACTAATTTGAGGCGCTAGTGGAAATCTCCCGGTCGCGCGGCCGACAAAGTAAGCTACGCTATCGCCCACCCAGGTGATCACCAGCGCAAACATCAGCAGCCAAGGTCCGTACTGGCCTTGCGCATGCAGTTTGAGGCCATAAGTCAGCGGAAACGCAATCAGCAACAATCCGCTGCTACTCATTCCAGCAGCAGGAAGTGCTTCAACAAGCGGCCTTTTTGACCACACGGTCAGCGCGGCTACTCCCAGCACAAACACAAAGAAAACATCGGCGATACTCGGCAATCGCCCGAACCAGTGTTCGATATTTTGTAGACGACCAGCTCCTTCGCCAACTTCCTTCCATCTTGACTCCATGGCTGACAGCCAAGTCACGTAAACCAGAATCAACGCGCACGTGGCCGTCCAGAAACGATAACCTCGATGTCCAATTGCGTCGCCTAAGGAAAAATATTCGAACAGCGCCAGCACAATCACCAGTGCTAACACGAGCGACAGCACTGCCGTCGGTCCCCATCGCACTAGGCCAACCACCAATGGAATCAGCACCACGGCTGTGGCCACTCGTTTCCAAGTCATCGAAGGCAATTCCCCCAATGCAGCGTGGGCTCCATCTCATCATATTGAACGAAAGAAATCACGCGGTAGGAACGAATAGAACTATCTGCGAGAAAAATGACTCATCACTGGACGGCTACACGCGCCGGTTTTTCCGAAGAGGTCTCCCCTTCACGGATCCCGCCGTAGCGCCGCTCGCGCTTTTGAAATTCGAGCAGGGCTTCCAGCAGCCGCGCGCGGTTAAAATCCGGCCACAAGGTTTCCGTGACAAAAATCTCCGCATATGCAATCTGCCACAGCAGAAAATTGCTGACCCGCATTTCGCCGCTGGTTCGAATCAGTAAATCAGGGTCGGGCAATCCATCTGTATACAAGTACTTCGAGAGCCGCTCTTCTGTAAGGCGTTCGTGCGACCCGTTCCGCTCGGCCAGAATCGAGTTGATGGCATCCACGATTTCCGCACGCCCGCCGTAATTCAGCGCCACGCACAGGGTCATGCCTTGATTCCCGGCAGTCTTCTCGGCGGCCTCGCGAACATCCCGCTGTACACCGTCCGGTAGTTCCTCCAACCGGCCTAGGAATCGCAAGCGGATGTCGTTCTTCTGAATAAGCGGCATCTCCTTGCGAAGATAATCGCGCAGGAGCTGCATCAGGAAATCGATCTCCGCTTTAGGCCTTCGCCAGTTCTCTACCGAAAACGCGTACAGCGTCAGTGCCTCGATCTTCAAGCGCGCGCAGGTCTCAATGGTGATGCGCGCCGATTTCGTCCCAGAGCTGTGTCCCGCTACACGCGGCAAATGCCGGCGCTGCGCCCATCGCCCGTTACCATCCATGATCACTGCGATATGCCGCGGCAGCCGGGTCAAATCTAATTTGTCGAGAAGCCGTGACTCCTCCGGCGTCATGGACCCCAGTGTTCCGGGGGCGGCAACCTGCAATGTTCTGGGTAATGTGCGCGACAAGGCTGTCCTGTGGCCTTTAGGCCCTTTTCCCTTTACGCCGCAAAGTTAACATACGAATTGGTAGTCACGCAATGAGGGTTGTCTTGTTTTACATCAATGCGGTGGCGCTGTGCTTTGGAAAAGCGAACTGTACGCCAAAAATACCGTCAGCACGATCATGGCGATGGCTGTTACCCACGCGACGACATTGAACGTCAGCGTGTTTACGTACTCCCCCATCAGGTCACGCCGGTTGACCAGCAGCAAAATGAAGATCACCACCACCGGCAGCCAAATTCCGTTTCCGACCTGTGAAAAGATCAGGATTTTCCACAGCGGAGCATTTGGTATGAGCACTACCCCTGCGCCAACCACGATCAACACCGTATACAGCCAGTAAAAAATCGGGGCTTCTTCGAATTTGTGATCTACACCAGCCTCAAAGCCGAGTCCTTCGCAAATTACGTGAGCGGTCGAAAGCGGCAAAATCGAGGCTGCGAACAGCGAAGCATTCAGTAGCCCAAATGCAAACGTGTACCCTGCCCATGGTCCCGCCAGCGGAATCAGCGCTCTTGCCGCGTCTTTGGCCTCGGTGATGTTGCGCAATCCCGAGGTGTACAAGGTGGCTGCGGTACAAACGATAATGAAGAAGACGATGACCATACAACTGATGCTCCCGATCAACACGTCCGCGCGTGCCTGACGGTATTGCCGCGGTCCCACTTTTTTCTCTACGAAACCTGCTTGCAGATAGAAGAATTGCCAAGGAGCAATGGTCGTACCGACCAATCCCGTGAGCATCAACAAATAGCCGGAATCAGAGTGAATTGTCGGAATCACCGTCATGCGCGCTGCCAGCAGCCAATCTGGTTTCGCTAGGATGGCCGAAATTATATACGTCACGTAGAAGCCGCAAGCGAATAGGAATATAACCTCAACTTGTCGGTACGTGCCTTTGAGAACCAATACCCATACGAGCAACGCCGCTACGGGTACGGCGATGTATTTGCTCACATGGAAAATTTCCATCGCCGCTGCCACGCCCGCAAATTCAGCCACCACGTTAGCCAAGTCAACCAGAAAACCCGTCACCATCACAAAAAATGTCGGGCGAAAGCCGAATTCCTCTCGTATCAGGTCAGACAGGCCCTTGCCCGTGATCACGCCCATCCGCGCGCACATCTCTTCGGTCACGTATAAAGCGATGGTCATAGGAATCAGTGACCAAAGCAGAGCGTATCCATACTGGGCTCCGGCTTGGGAATAGGTCGAGATACCTCCCGCATCATTGTCCACATTCGAAGTAATCAGCCCGGGCCCAATTACCGCCAGGAGCAGTGTCAGCCGCCGCCGCAGTCCGCGGATGCGCTTTTGCAGATCGGTTCCTCCCGAGCGCACGTTCTCGAATTTCGCCGAAATTGTTTGCCAATTCATACTCGAATCTGCCGCCTCTACCTTTTCTTAACGAGTCTCGATACCACGTCATCTACCGTGATGGTTCCGATCGGTGACTTGTCTTTATCTACCACCGTCAGCGTGCGTAAGTTGTACTTGTCGAAGAGCTCGAAAACTTCTTTTTCATCTGCGTCTGCCCGCACGCTCAGCAGCGGTTCCATCTTGAGATCCGCCATGCGCTCGCTGGCTGACGCCAGCAGTAAACGAGAAATCGCTACCGTACCGGAAAAATGGGCAGCGTTGTCCAGTATCACTACGCTGTCCAATTGATCCAGATTCAATTGCCGCCCGCGCACCCATTCGCGCACTTCCTCGCGCGTAGACTCTTCCCCGACAAATACAAAATCGGGGTTCATCATGCCGCCGGCCGTCGCGGGGTCGAACGCCAGCAATTCCCGCACTTCCTTGGCTTCGCGTCCGGGCATTTCTTCCAGAACTTCGTCTGAGGTTTCTTTGGAAAGCTCCCCAAGTAAATCTGCCGCCGCGTCCGGGGCCATTTCTTCCAAAATGTCCGCAGCTCTCTCCGGGTCCATCTTCTCCACGATTTGTGTCGTCAGCCGCGCGTCCAGTTCGGCAAGTACCGCCGCCGCGGTTTCCTCATCCAAGGAAGCGATAATGCTTTGCCGTTCCCTTGCAGACAGGTCCTCCATGATGTCAGCGACGTCCGCGGGGTGCAGATCTGCCAGCTTCTCGTGGGTGATGCGCAGCTTTACCCGCCGCAGCGGATCGGCCTCAATCAGGTTCACGAATTCCCAACGTATCGTTCTATGCGGCAGCCCGCTCTGCAGTTTCCTAATCACAGCTGCCGGCACAACTCCTTGTAGAAGCCGTCTCACCGCGCCTGGGAGGCCCACGTCCACCTGCGTCAAACGCAATTCGACGTTCCCGTTCGAACGGTACTCAACCAAGTCCACATCGTTCACGCGCACGACTTTTCGCCCCAGGGTGTCGATAATCTGCTGGTCCATCAGATCTTTTCGGACGGCCAACCACCCCTCGTTCGGCTCGTATAACGCCAGCGCCCGCTCGCTCACATTTAACTTGATCGTTCCGGGCTCCACCGCCGCGATTTGATCGTGCCGGGCGACCAACGGCTGAAATCGGCCGCGCGATATCAAATAGTGAGATACGCGATTCGACGCTTCCGCCGGCTCGATAAAGAATTCGCGTACTCGTCCCACAAAATTCCCTTGCACATCGAAAGCTTGCGAGCCCATCAATTCGGTTGCGTAGAGTTCCATACAGCGCTCTTTCTAACCTGCTAGTTTGCTTCCCGATGACTGGCGCGGGCGCCTCCAGCCAAAGAAAAACCCGCGAACCCATCATCCTGGGCCGCGGGCAAGTACCTAATACGAATGGACTTACCTTTAGCCAGTCTTGAACCCGTTCCTCCCCAGATCTTCTACTCTGGGCTGTTGCCCGTGACGATTCAAAAGAGCACCCCGACTTTGGGTGCTTTTCAGCCTTACGCCCGCAGGGCCAGGTTCGAGTTCGCTGCTCGAGTACATCAGGAGAATCACTCCACTCATTGACCGCCAAACGATCACTAGGTGACTGGACTGAAATAGGGGTGCGCAGCGTGCGTTGCTGCGCAGTCTCATGTGAGTGATAATCTGGGACCGCCGCGATTGTCAAGCGTAGAATCGCTTTCGCCGCGATTTTTTTCTATTTTTTTTCTGAAAAGTGACTACCCGAAATTACTTTTCTGTGTGGAAGACCATGTCTCTGGGTTGCTCACCCCGCCGTCTGCACTCATCCACATACAACGACAGATAATTTCGCAGAACGTAATCTCGCCTGGAAAAGCCAAGTTCCTGCGCCGCCCGGTCAATCGCTTGCGGGGGCCCTTCCAGCTCCACGAATGTGCCAATCGGGGTCTCGTCCAGCTCAATCAACAGATCCTTCGCCCAAGTCTTGGTCAACGGCAGTTTGAATGTGCTCCGATACTTCTCATATTTAAACCACCCGCGCATGCCGAGGCCTTCAAATATCTTCGTCAGACTTGCGGACTCCGTCACCTCAAGCTCAATCTCTTCTCGAACTTTATGCTTGCTCGCCGAGTCATAATGCTGCTTATTCGAAGCCGCCTGATCAACGGGCCGCTTAAACGTCACCATCACGCGCCGCTTCGTCACGCCCTTCTTCTTCTTAACCGTCCCCGGAATCGTCTCCGTGCGGATTCTCAGCAGTTGCCCATGCTTTGCCAAACCACCCTCCGGGGTGTCGAAGATCACGTTTTCTTCATGCACGCGTCCGTTACCCGTTGCAGGCTTTGCGCCCAGCCGTTTCAACACACGACGAAAGGCCTTCAAATCGCTGATTTTTAGTTTAATCTCGGTTTCGTGCGCCATCACTACCTTGCTCCCGCGGAAGCCCGCTTTCTCCCGCCGCCGACTTCCTTTATTATAGCGGACGCTGATGAGTCAACTTCGCCCGGCACCCATCCCGTCGCGCTCCTGTAAAAGAGCCTCATGAATTCTGACGCCAACCCGGTCGTTGACCCCGCCACTGACGCCGCTATGGACTCCGCCCCTGAACCCACCACTAAACTCGCCACGCCTGAGTTTTCCCGCAACGCCGATACCTCGGCCCCACAACCTCCCGTCGCCCGCCGCGATCCCACCGAACATCGTCTCCACGGCGACCGCCGCATCGACCATTACGCCTGGTTACGCCACAAAAACAATCCCGACGTTCTCGCTTATCTTCACGCCGAAAACGCTTATACCGATTCTATCTTGAGTCCTACTGAAGCCCTCCAGGAAAAGCTCTACCAGGAAATGCTCGGACGCATCCTCCAAACGGACCTCTCCGTACCCTATCGTCTCCGCGGCTATCTGTACTTCACGCGCACCGCAGAGGGCAAACAATATCCGATTCATTGCCGCCGCCTGAATTCAGAAAATGCGGCCGAAGAAGTCCTGCTCGACCTGAACGCCCTGGCCGAAGGCCACTCTTTTCTCGGCCTCGGTCTGTTCAGCGTCAGTGACGACAACCAGTTCCTTGCTTATTCGACCGATACCACCGGCTTCCGCCAATACACGCTCCAGGTGAAAGACCTTCGCACCGGCCAGCTTTGGCCCGAGCGCATCCCTCGCGCCACGAGCGTTGCCTGGGCCGCCGATAATGGCACCCTGTTCTATACCATCGAAGACGAGACCACCAAACGGTCCCACCAGCTATTTCGCCATGTCCTCGGCTCCCCCGAACCCGCCGAGCTCCTTTTTGAAGAATCTGACGAGCGTTTCCGCTTGGGTGTCGAGCGCACTCGCAGCGCCGCTTTCCTGCTTCTCACCGTGGCCAGCCACACCGCCAGTGAAGTTCGATTCTTGCCCGCCGCTACGCCCTCCGGCGATTTCCAGCTCATCGCGCCCCGCGAAGAGAATCACGAGTATTACGTAGACCATCATCCCGGGTCTGCTGTCCATCCAGATGGCGGCGTTTTTTTTATCCGCACCAACTCCGGTGGCCGCACGTTTCGTTTAGTCGAGGCTCCTGTGCCCGCTCCGCATCGTGAGTCCTGGCAGGAGGTCATTCCTAACCGTCCGGACGTCATGCTTAGCGCTGCCGAAGCCTTTCGCACCCATTTGATCTTATTCGAACGCGAAGCCGGCTTGCCTTACCTGCGAATTGTGGAGCTGAGCGCTTCCCTCCGCCTCTCGCTCGACAATTCCCATCGCATCGAGTTTACCGAGCCGGCTTACCACCCCTCATTCGGAGCCAACCCGGAATTTGACGCCAGTCATGTTCGTTTCCAGTACGAATCGTTGGTTACTCCACGCTCCGTCTTCGACTATGACCTGGCCACTCGCCAACGCATTCTCCTGAAACAACAACTTGTCTTGGGCGGCTACGATCCGACGCAATATGCCAGCCAGCGCATTCATGCCACCGCACCTGATGGCACGCGGGTCCCGCTCTCCATCGTCTATCGTCGCGACACCCCCCTTAACGGCAGTGCGCCCCTACTTCTTTACGGTTACGGTAGTTATGGCATTTCCGTCCCCGTAGGATTCAGTTCCAATCGCCTCAGCCTACTCGACCGCGGCGTGATTTTCGCCATGGCTCACGTCCGCGGCGGTGGCGAACTAGGAAAGCCCTGGCATGACGCTGGCCGCATGCGCCAGAAGCGCAATACTTTCCAAGATTTCATCGCTGCTGCTGAGCATCTCATCGCCCAGCGCTTCACCTCTTCCCAAAACTTAATCATCGAAGGCGGAAGCGCGGGCGGCCTCCTGATAGGCGCGGTTGCCAATCTGCGTCCTGAACTTTTCCGGATGGTGATTAGCCACGTTCCTTTTGTTGACGTAGTCAACACCATGCTCGATGCCACCTTGCCCCTAACCGTCGGTGAATACGAAGAATGGGGCAATCCTCAAATCGCGGACGATTATTTCCTCATGAAATCCTATTGCCCTTACTCGAACCTGGAGCGCAAGCCCTTTCCCACCATGCTTATCAAGACCGGCCTCAACGACAGCCAGGTCATGTATTGGGAGCCCGCTAAATACGTCGCCAAGCTGCGCACTCTGAAGACAGATTCAAATCCGCTGCTCTTGAAGATCAATATGGGGGCTGGGCATGGAGGCGCTTCCGGACGCTACGATTACCTGCGCGAAATCGCGCTGGACTACGCTTTTTTGATGTGGCAACTCCGGATTCAGGAATGAAGGGCACCTTGTTGCTATGTTAAGCGATGCCTCCACACCGTTGATGCAGCAGTATCAGGCCATCAAGGCCCGCTACCCGCACGCTCTGCTGCTTTTTCGCCTTGGCGACTTTTACGAACTGTTTTATGAAGACGCCATCATCGCCGCGCGCGAGTTGCAGATCACGCTTACCTCGCGTAACCGCGAAAAGGGCCAGCCTATTCCCATGTGCGGAGTGCCCTATCATTCCGCCGAGGGTTACATTGCGCGTCTCATCCGCGCCGGCTTCAAGATTGCGATTTGCGATCAGATGGAACAACCTGGCCCCGGTAAGAAACTTGTACGGCGCGAAGTCGTTCGCGTCGTAACCCCGGGCACCGCCACCGATCTCGCCGTCCTCGACGCCCGCGAAAATAATTTTCTTGCTGCCGTCGCTAAGCACTCTTCCGGTTCGCCCGTAGGTCTCGCCTACGTTGATCTGTCCACCGGCGAATTTCAAGCCACGGAATTTTCGGGCCCGCGCGCCGACGAATTCCTTCGTGACGAATTGCAACTTCTCCGCCCTCGCGAAACTCTTCTTCCCCGCCCTCAACAGCTCTTCGAGACCGCGAAGACTTCCCTCCTAGACGGCAATGGCGGAGTCGAATCGCGTCTCGAAGACTGGATCTTTCAACACGACTACGCAGAACGCATTCTTCGCGAACAGTTCGGCGTAGCCGAGCTGACCGGCTTCGGTCTCGATGACCATTGCCAATCCGTCGCCGCCGCCGGCGCGATCATCCACTATCTGCGAGAAAACGCCGCGCGCGGAGACGATCCGCGCAGCCATGAGGCCCTTGGTCATCTGGACCGCCTCCGTTACTACGAGCAGCAGGACGCGCTTGTTATTGATCCTGTATCCGTCCGCAATCTCGAACTCTTTTCGCCAATTTTTAGTGACGAAGTCGGTCGCAGCGGTCCCACCACGTTGATCTCCGCTCTCGATGCTACTGTCACCGGCATGGGCGCTCGCTTGCTCCGCTCCTGGATTCTTCGTCCATTGCTTGACCGCGAAGCCATCGGAGCTCGCTTGGAGGCCGTTGCGCATCTCCTACAGCAAACGGTCGTGCGCGGTGAAATACGCAAAGAGTTAAAGGGTATCCTTGACCTAGAGCGCCTCACCAGCCGCATTAGTCTCGGTCTTGCTGCTCCGCGAGAGTTGGTCGCCCTCCGCAAATCGCTTGCCCAACTTCCTGTTTTGAAGAACTTTTTGACTCCTCCGCCAGCCGGCGGCAGCGAACTTTTGCGCCACCTCTATGGCGAAATCGATGAGCTAACCGACGTCCGCGAGCGTCTCGAACGCGCCATTGCCGACGAGCCTCCTGCTCTTCCCACCGCGCCGGGGATGATTCGTAGCGGTTACCACGCGGAGCTCGATGAGCTGCGCAATCTCAGCCAGCACAGCAAACAGATCATAGCCTCCATGGAAGAGCGCGAGCGAAAACGCACCAATATCGGCTCGCTAAAGATTCGTTTCAATCAAATCTTTGGCTATTACATCGAAATCTCGAAGTCCAACCTCCATCTTGCGCCGGCCGATTACGAACGTAAGCAAACTCTCGTCAATGCCGAGCGCTTCACGTCCCCTGAACTGAAGGAGTACGAACACAAAATTCTCGCTGCCGATGAACGCATTCTCGAAATCGAGTGTAAGCTCTTTCTGGACATCCGCCTGGGCGTGGCCGCCCACGCTATGCGACTACGTCGCACGGCTGCCGCAGTCGCCCAACTCGATGTGCTCACCTCGCTCGCTAAACTGGCCGCTGATCGCGGCTACAATCGCCCCGAGTTTACTTCCACCGGAGAGCTTTTCATTATCGCTGGCCGGCATCCGGTGATTGAAGAACTTCTTCGCCAGCGCGGTGAGCGGTTCGTTCCCAACGATCTTTATCTCGAACCTGGCCACCAACAGCTTCTTCTGATCACCGGGCCGAACATGGGTGGCAAATCGACCTATCTCCGCCAGGCCGCTCTCATCGTGCTGATGGCGCAAATCGGCTCCTTCGTTCCCGCGCGGCAAGCGAAGCTTCCCATCACCGATCGGATCTTCACGCGTATCGGTGCCAGCGACAATCTGGCGCGCGGGCGTTCCACCTTTCTTGTGGAAATGAGCGAGGTAGCCGCGATTCTCAACCACGCTACGCCCGCAAGCCTCGTTCTTCTCGATGAAGTTGGCCGCGGTACTTCGACTTTCGACGGTCTCTCCATCGCCTGGGCCGTGGTGGAACATCTACAAAAACACACTCGTTCGCGCACCCTTTTCGCCACTCATTATCACGAGCTTACCGAACTCGCCGATCTTCTCCCCTCTGTCAAAAATGTTCATGTGTGCGTCAAAGAGACGCCCAGTGAAATCATTTTTCTGCGTCATGTCGAACCCGGCAGCGCCGACAAGAGCTACGGCATTGAAGTCGCACGTCTCGCCGGACTTCCTCGCACCGTCATCGAACGCGCTCGCGAAGTCTTAAAAAAACATGAACAGAGCGAACACGAGCTCAGTGAAACTCTTTCGCCTGGCGCTTCCGATCCTGCGCACAGCAACGGCAATCAACACGTCCTTTTCACCGCGCTCGATCGCGCGGTAATCGAGAAGCTTCGTGACGCTGACCTGGACCAATTAAAACCTCTCGACGCCCTCAACCTCCTCGCCCAACTCAAAAAGCAAATCTCATGAGCAAGGCGCCCATGCTGGTCCTTGGCCTCATGTCCGGCACCTCCGCCGATGGTATCGACGTCGCCTTGGCCCGCATTTCTGGCGCACCGCCGAATCTCCATGCCAAACTCCTCGGCCATACTTCCGCCAAGTTTCCTCCCGCGATTCGACAGGAAATTCTTCGCCTTGCTGAACAGCAACCCATCGCTGCCGGTGCTCTTAGTCAGCTGAATTTTCGTTTGGGGGAACTCTTCGCGTCCGCGGCGCTCGCCGCCTGCCGCGAATTCCAAGTCTCGCCTTCAAAAATTGCTTTGATCGGCAGCCACGGGCAAACAATTTTTCATCAGGGCAAGCCGGCCGCGTATTTCGGCTCACGCATCGCCTCCACGCTGCAAATCGGCGAACCTGCCATCATCGCTGCTCGCACCGGCGCAACGACCATCGGCGATTTCCGCCCTGCGGACATCGCCCTCGGCGGCCAGGGTGCGCCTCTAGTTCCCTACGCCGACTATCTTCTATATCGCCACGCAAAACTCGGTCGTATCTCTCTGAATCTCGGCGGAATCGCGAACATCACCGTTCTCCCGCGCGCCGCCAAGCCATCGCAAATCCTGGCTTTTGATACCGGTCCCGCCAACATGCTTATCGACGCTCTCGTCACTCATTTCACCCACGGCCGCCGGCCCTTTGATAAAAACGCCCGCTTGGCCCAAGCCGGCCGCAGTATCCCGGCCCTAGTCGACGAACTCATGCGCGATGCTTATCTCAAAATTACCCCTCCGAAAAGCACCGGCCGCGAATACTACGGCCGGGCCTATCTCCAAAGAGTTCTTGCGCTAGGCCGACGCCATCACGCCCGGCCGAACGATCTCATTCGCGCGGCCACCCTCTTTACCGCTCTCTCCGTGGTCGATGCGCTGCATCGCTTCGTGCTGCCCAAAATTAGAATCGATCAGCTCATCGTCTCCGGCGGCGGCGCACGCAATCCTCTTATCCTTGGTCAACTCGCCGCCACTTTGCCCGGTATCGACCTGCTTTCTTCTTCGCAGCTCGGAATACCCGAAGACGCCAAAGAAGCCTTCGCCTTCGCCCTCCTGGCTTACGAAACTTTCCACCAGCGCCCCTCGAATGTCCCCTCGGCCACCGGAGCCCGCGGCGCTGCAATTTTGGGTAACATTTCCTATGCCCCGCCGCGTTAGCTCCTATCCAATTCTCTTGCTCGTAACTGCTGGCTGTTCGTTCCTCGGTTGCTCTCGTGTTTCACACGCCGATCCCTCTGCTCTCACCCTCATCATCGAATCCAATCCCGCCAATCTTGATCCTCGCTTCGCTACCGACGCGCAGTCGCAACACATCGACGGTCTGATTTTCAGCAGTCTTGTCGAACGCGACGATCGTATGGATCTGCATGGCGACCTCGCTGAGTCTTGGGAAGCTCCTAATCCACTTACCTACATCTTTCATCTGCGGCCCGGCGTCCACTTTCACGACGGCCGGCCGCTCACCTCGTCGGACGTCAAAGCTACCTTCGATTTCATGCTCGATCCCGCCAATCGTTCCCCAAAACGCGGCGCTTTCCGCATGCTTGCTGCCATCGAAGCTCCTGATAACGCCACCGTTATCTTTCACCTTAAGCAGCCTTACGCCTCCTTCGTGTGGGGAATCTCTCGGCCTGCTGTCGGCATTGTTCCTGCCAACTCGGACCCCGATTTTTCTCACCACCCTATCGGCTCCGGTCCATTCCGTTTTGTCAGTCAAGCTCAGGACGACGAAGTTATCGTGGCTGCCTACGCGGACTACTTCCGAGGCACGCCCCAGATTTCTCGCCTGCGCATTCGTGTGGTGCCCGACGCCATTGTTCGCGCGCTGGAGCTTCGCAAAGGATCTGCCGACCTGGAGATAAGCTCCCTCTCCCCAGATATGGTCCCCGTTCTCGCTCGCCAGTCTGCACTAGCGGTCACTCACGGCCCCGGTACCAACGTGAATTATCTGGGCTTCAATCTCGAAGACCCCTTGCTTGCACGCCGGGAAGTTCGCCAGGCTCTCGCTTACGCCACCGACCGCGAAACACTCATTCGTTATCTGCTGCATGGCCAGGCGCGCAGCGCCACCGGCATACTTCCTCCCAATCATTGGGCCTACGAACCCAACGTCACGCAGTATGCACTGGACGCCGCTCGCGCCGAAACACTCTTCGATGCAGTCGGCCTCCCTCGCAAGCAAAATGGCATCCGCGCTCGTCTCACGCTGAAAACTTCCACCGACGAACAAGCGCGCCTCATGGGCGCAGCTCTGCAGGAGCAATGGCGTCACGTTGGAATTGCGCTGGAACTTCGCCCGCTTGAATTCGCCACGCTGCTCTCTGACTCCGTTAAAGGGAACTTCCAGGTGAATCTTCTTCGCTGGGTGGGCGCCAATAATGATCCCGATGTCTTCGAGTTCGTTTTCTCTTCCAAGCGGTTCCCGCCAGACGGGGCTAACCGCGGGCACTATCGCAACGCGCGCATTGACGCGCTGACCGATCAAATTCGCATGGAAATGGATCGCGAAAAGCGGAAAGCTCTATGCAGTGAAGTTCAACAAATCTTGGCGGAGGATCTTCCTATCCTTCCTCTCTGGTTTGTCGACGTGGTCTCCGTGCATCGCCGCGAACTCGGCGACCTTCCCCTATCCCCTAGCGGCGATTTCGATTTTCTATCCACGCTTCGCGCCGCTCCTCACTAGACCAACCGCTAGACCAACCGCCAGTCCAAAACGCAACGTTGTTAGGACTCCAAAGTTTTCTCAATCTCGGCCATCGGAATACTGCCTTCGCGGACAAGTCTCCACGTCTCGTCACGCAAATCCACAATCGTGGATCCTAACGCCGCTCCTGTTTCCCCGGCATCCAGCACCAGCGGCAACCGCGCGCCTAGCTGCTTCATCACCTGTTCAGCGCTGGAACAAGAAGGAAATCCAGAAATGTTCGCGCTGGTCCCGGTAATCGGGCCGTCGAACTCGTTGATTAGCTCTTCTATTACCCTGCTTTTCGGCCAGCGCAGCGCAATTCTTCCCGTATTCGCCGTGACCTTCAACGGCAATCGATGCGCCGCATCCACGATAATCGTCAGTCCGCCCGGCCAGTGCGTCTCCGCGAGCCGCAGAAAATTTCGCGGTGTTTCCCGCGATAGCGACATGGCCTGCTCCAGGCAATTTACCAGGATGGGCAGCGCCCGCGTCTCGGGCCGTCCTTTCACGCGATAAATCTCTTCCACCGCTGCAAGATTAAATGGATCGGCGGCGAGTCCGTAAAACGTATCGGTAGGGACACCAATCACGCAGCCGCGTGTCAGATAATGCGCGGCGTAACGCAGCACCTCTGCTGCCGGGGTTTGCACGTTCACGCGCAACAGTTCTGCAGGCAACTTTTGGCCCTTGGCGAAGTCGAATGTTTACTCGTGACCTCCGCCCATGCTGCAACTTATTCGGGCGACGCTACCACACCCCGCGCAACCGGCGCAATCACCCTTCACCGGCCACCCGAATCTGTCGTCCGCGCCACAGGTAGCCCTGCTTTCCCTTTATCCCGCGAAGTTTGCTACCCTCCCTGTCATGGCCACCCCCGGCAAAGCCGCGCGCGCCCCGCGTCCCGCAGGCTCCCCCCCGATTCTCACCAGCCGTGACAATCGCTGGCTCAAACAATTTCGTATGGCGCTGCGCGGCGGTCTCCCCACGGAATCAGGCTTTGTCGGCGTCGAAGGCGTCCGGCTGGTGGAAGAAGCCCTACGCTCCGGCTGCCCCATCGATGCCGTGCTCTTCAGCGAATCCGGTGAGCGCCATCATGAACGCCTCGCCCCTTTCATCGACCGCAACGAAATCGCTTTTCCTGTTCTCCGTACCACCGACCGCCTGTTCGAGGGCCTAGCCGATACCGAGCGCCCCCAGGGGGTAGCCACGCTCGTCAAGCCGCGCACCACCACCTTCGATGAACTCGTTCGAACTCCTGCCAATGCCTGTTCCCCGCTCCTGGTCGTACTCGCCGGCGTTCAGGACCCCGGCAACGTCGGCACCATCCTGCGCACCGCATCAGCCTTCGGCGCCACCGGCGCTATAACATCCGCCTCCGGCCAGAGCCGCACCGCCAACCCTTACTCGCCCAAAGCTCTGCGCGCCTCTGCGGGCGCCGCTCTGCATCTGCCGATTCTTCTTGGCATGTCGCTTCCCGTCCTTCTCGCCCAACTCAAAATGGCCGGCTTCCGTACCCTCGCCTCTAGCGTCCATGAACCGGCACAAGGTGAGCAGCCGCTCTTAGAGCCCTGGGAAGTAGATTGGTGCTTGCCCGCCGCGCTCCTGGTTGGCAACGAAGGCGCCGGCCTTCCTGTCGAAGTCGAGCGCACCGCCGACGCGCGCATCCGCATTCCCATGGCCAGCGGCATCGAATCTCTCAACGCGGCCGCCGCTGCCGCCGTCCTCTTTTACGAAGCCAGTCGCCAACGCAACTGGCGTCCCGTGCGCATCATCCAAACTCCGTGAGCCTGTTCTCCAAATTTCCGCTCGCCCCCGCCGAATCCGGCGTGCCCGCGGCGCATCAACCGCTCGCCGAGCGCATGCGTCCCCGCACGCTCGACGAATTCATCGGCCAGGAAAAACTTCTTGCTCCCGGCAAACCTCTTCGCATGCAAATCGAAAACGACGACGTCCCATCGATGCTTCTCTGGGGCCCGCCCGGTTGTGGCAAAACGACACTTGCGCGTCTCATCGCCCGCCTCACGCGCTGCGCATTCACTTCTTTCAGCGCCGTGCTCGCTGGCATCAAGGAAATCAAGGAAGTCATGGCCGTCGCCGAACAAAAATCCCGTTCCGGCCACCGCACCATCGTTTTCGTCGACGAAGTCCACCGCTTCAACAAAGCTCAGCAGGACGCTTTCCTCCCTTACGTCGAAGCTGGCCACATCACGTTCATCGGTGCCACCACCGAGAATCCTTCCTTCGAAGTCATTTCTCCTTTGCTCTCGCGCACCAAGGTGTACTTCCTCGATGCCCTTCCGACTCCGCTCATCGTCGAACTTCTCCGCCGCGCGCTCGCCGATAAAGAACACGGCCTGGGCAAGGAAAAAATCAATGCCAGCGACGATGTCCTCTTCCGCATCGCTTCGTTCGCCAATGGCGACGCCCGCTCCGCCTACAACACTTTGGAATTAGCCGCACGCAGCGCTCCTCCCGATCCGCACGGCGTGCACGCTATAACCCCCGCGCTCCTCGAAGACGTTCTTCAGCGCAAACTTCTTCGTTATGACAAAGCCGGCGAAGAGCACTACAACCTCATCTCCGCCTTGCACAAATCCGTGCGCAATTCTGACCCGGACGCCGCTCTCTACTGGCTCGCGCGCATGCTCGAATCCGGCGAAGACGCTTTGTATCTCGCGCGTCGCCTCGTGCGCATGGCCAGCGAAGACATCGGCCTCGCCGACCCCGGCGCGCTCGCTATCACTCTTGCCGCCAAAGACGCTTTCGACTTTCTCGGTGCGCCCGAAGGCCATCTGGCGCTCGCCCAGGCCGCTGTGTATCTTTCTCTCGCGCCAAAATCCAACGCCTTGTATACCGCCTACGGCGAGGTTGGCGAAGACGTGCAGCAAACTGAAGCCGATCCTGTACCTCTGCATCTGCGCAACGCCGTCACCGCTCTCATGAAAAATGTCGGTTACGGCGCTGGCTACAAGTACGCCCACAATTTTGAAGAAAAGGTCACGAACATGACTTGTCTTCCTGACAATCTCGCCGGTCGCAACTACTACAAGCCCACTGACTCTGGCTTGGAGCAGCGCCTCCGTCAGCGCCTTGACGAAATTCGTAAGATTCGCACCGGAGAGAAACGGAAGCTATGAATTCTAGATCTCTCAACACCTTCGCTCTCCTTTCTGCGGTTTGCCTTAGCGCCGCCAGCCTCGACGCGCAGACCCCTGCGCCACCGGCCATCAGCGGTGTCGACGGTATTCGCCTGCTCGCCGCCGATCTGGAAAAGTCACGCAATTTCTATGGGAAGCAGCTCGGTCTGGCCGAATGTCACAGCGATGCGGCGGCGTGCTTTCGCGTGAACATATCGCAGAAAATCGAGCTCGATCCCCTTGGCCGCGAGACGAGTCCCAATCGCCTCGTGTTTGTCGCTTTCAACGTCAGAGACGTTGCGACGCTGCGTCAAGACATGAAAGGCAAGGGTCTCCAATTGGGCGACCAGTCTACCCGAGCGGACGGCACGAAGTTTTTCGACATGCTGGACCCAGAGAAGCATGTCCTGCAGTTTGTTGAACACGTGGGGCCGCTCTTGGCTACTAAGGATGAACGTTGGGGCGAAGTGAGCAGGAAAATCATTCACCTCGGGTACGTCGTCCAGAATCGCACAGCGATGGATCACCTCTACAAGGAAATCCTCGGCTTCCGCGTCTATTGGCAGGGCGGAATGAAGGACGCCGACACCGATTGGGTGGATATGCAAGTGCCTGGCGGCACCGACTGGCTCGAATACATGCTTAACGTTTCACCCGACGCGAACTATAAAACTCTCGGCGTCATGAACCACATCGCCCTGGGCGTCGATGACATTCACGCCGCGGAAAAGCAGCTCCGCGCCAACGGCTGGAGCGGCAGCGAAAAACCTCAGCTCGGCCGTGACGGCAAGTGGCAGCTCAATCTTTACGATCCTGACGACACGCGCGTCGAGTTCATGGAATTCAAGCCGACCAAAGAACCTTGCTGTTCGCCCTACACCGGTCCCCATCCGGTATCGCCACGATGATCTGCCCCTGCGGCCGCAGCCGCTTTCACTGGCTCCGCCGCTTCTGCGCTTTAATCTGCGCCGTGGTCGGTTGTTGCGCCCTGCCGCCCACCCGCGCGCAAAGTCCCGATTTCGATAAGCCACTGCAATCCATCGACGAAGAAATCACCGCCTTTGCCTTCGCCCCCGACGGCCGCATCGTTTACTCCGTCCGCCACAACCTCAAGACTAGACTCTACGACCTCCAGCGTGATGACATCTGGCTCCAGGAAACCACTGGCAAGCGTCGCCGTATTCTGCTCGGAGAAAAATTCAGCCGCGGCAACACCCCTTTCAGCTATACCGTGAATTCCTTTCGCTGGTCCCCCAACGGTCGTCTCCTCCTCGCGCAACTTTTCACCACCAAAGTGATCGACGACTCCGGCAAGACGGAGGACTCCCCCATGACTTTGGTTCTCGAAGATAACGGCAAGGAAGTCCGCATCAATGGCCGCGATAGCCTCATCAGCGGTTCAACAAACGCCTTCTGGCTGCTCGACAACAAAACCATCGTGTATCTCACGGAAGCCGTAAAGCCCCGTGCTCTTTATTCCCTGCAATATACGAATATCGCCACCGGGCCGGCCGGCCCAGCCTTTGAAGGACGTACTTTTCTCGGTCTCGACACCATTCCCGGCACCAATGCCGCCATCGCCGTGGAGCAGGATTCCAGTCTCTCCGGCCCGCCGCGCCTTCAGCATCTTGATCTTCTCGCGCAGATAGACATCGAGCTTGCCACGCTCGTCTCTTACGAAGGCGGCATTTCCGTTTCGCCCAGCGGCAAGAAGGTCGCCTTTTTCCTCGACAAGGAAGTCCTCGAAGTCCGCGACCTCACTCCTCCGGAGCGCGTCACGCGCATTCGCGTCGGCCTCGGCGTCTTTCACTGGGCGCCGGATGAATCGCGCATTCTTCTCAAGCGCGCCGTCGAGAAAAAAACTGCCGACGTGGTTTGGATTGACCTTCCGCCACTTTTCGTTCCCACGCCGCCAGACAGATCCGTTTCCGTCACCCAGCCCGCGCCGCAGCCCATTCTTCATGGACTCGGCTTCCGCGATGTGGCCATCTCCCCTGATGGCCGTTTCCTCGGCGTGATCGCCACCGGAAACCGCAGTCTCCTCATTTACCCGCTAGCCGATCGCTGACTCCCCGCGTTAAACAACGTGCTTATCGCCCCAATTCCTGGAGCCGCTTCCTGTGCTCGATCGAAATGCAAGCGTCCTCCACTACGATCAATCCCGCCGTCCGCGCCTTCTCTGCCGCCACGGCATTCTCAATTCCTAGCTGCATCCACAGCGCCTTGGCACCCACCCCCACGGCGCTCTCCGCCACCTTCCCCACTGCCTCCGCCCTGCGAAAGACATCTACGATCCCAATTTTCTCTCGCACATCTTCCAGCCGCGCATAACACTTCTCGCCCAGTACTTTCGTTTCATTGGGATTCACGGGGATAATCCGGTATCCCGCGGCCTGCATGTAGTCCGACACGCCATAGCTCGGCCGCGACGTATTCGAGGATAGTCCGACCACCGCGATGGTTTTGTATTTTTGCAGCACTTCGAGCAGTGCGTCGGCGCTGCTCGCCGCACCCGTAGGCAGCAGCACTCTCACCTAGCTATTTCTTCCTCGCGTTCCACCTGTGACCGCGATTCAGCTCGTATTTTGTTTCTCGGAATTCCGCGCGTTCCGATTCTTTCTTTGCTGGAAACGGCAGCCGCTGCTTCGGTTTTATCTTGAGCGCCCGGCGCAATTCATTCACTTCCTTTTCGTCCAGCAAGCGATATCGACCCTGCGGCAGTCCTTCCAGCGTCAACGGTCCCAACCCGATGCGTTTCAGTTTCTCCACCGGATGGTTCTGTGCGAACATCACCCGCCGCAGCACATCCTTCTTGGAATCTCGCGTCCCCCACTTTGCAGCCCCACTGAGAGTTGGCCGCTTTGCGGTTGCGCCTAAAATCGTCGCTTCATACCAGAAATTTGCCGCGTGGCCGCGCGTCGCGTCCGGTTGCCGCACCGTGCGCAGGATCGCGCCTGCCGACCGCCCCAGTCGCTCCAAATCTTCCAGCGTTAACCGCCCCTTGATCTTCAAGTGATACACCTGCTGCAAATTTGCCCAATCCTTCAGCATCTCCGCCGCAAGGTCGCCATCATTCGTCAGAAACACCAGCCCCGACGCGGCGTAATCCACTCTTCCCACCGGATACACGCGCTCCGGCAGCCCGCGTAAACAATTCCGCAATGTTTTGCGTCCTTCCGGATCGGCCAATGTCGAAACCACTTCCGGCGGTTTATTCAACACGATGTAAACTCGCCGCTCGTTGGCTTCCACCAACTTTCCCGCCGCCTCGATGCGGTCCGCCGCCGCATTCGCTTTGGTGCCCAGTTCCGTCACCACCTGCCCGTTCACCCGGACCTGCCCGCTCAAGATCAATTGCTCCGCGTGCCTCCGCGAAGCAATCCCCGCCCGCGCAATTATCTTTTGCAATCGTTCCTGCATAATGTTGTGGGTTTCTCTGTGGTTGTCGTTTCTGTAGCTTCTATGTAGGCCGGACTTGCCTCATTTCTATAGCTCTTCTGTCTGTGTCCTCCGCGTTATCTCTCTTTCGCCACTCGTCACGTCCTCTTCACTCCCCCGCTGCTGCCGCCTGTGGTTCTTCATCCGCCTCGCCCGCCGGCATCCCTTCATTCGTGGCGGCCTTCTCCGCCTCGATCAAATCTTCTGCTGGCGACGGCTTAATATCGCCCTTCGGCTTGCTCGGCGGCGGGCACGTCACGTCATTCTTCGCTGGTTCTGCTCTATCTCCGCCAGACGCTTCATTCTTCTTCTCCGCTCCTGAATCTTCTGTCGCCATGCTCGTGGCCTCCCTTCCCCCTGAATAATCTTCCTCTGCCGGAGCCAATCCCTCATCGCTGCCTAGTGCCTCCCGGGCCAGCGCTTCAAATTCCTTCAAGCTCGGCAACTCCTCCAAATCGCTTAACCCAAAACGCATCAAGAATTCTTTCGAAGTGCGGTACAAAATCGGCCGCCCCATCACTTCCTTGCGTCCCGCCGTCGTAATCAACTTCTTTTCCAGCAGCGTGCTGAGCACCCCAGAGGCATTCACTCCGCGAATCTCTGATATTTCCGGCGCTGTCACCGGCTGTTTGTAGGAAATTACTGCCAGCGTTTCCAGCGCCGGCATCGATAGCCGCAACGGAGGCCGCAGCCCCTTGATGAACCGCCGCACTACGTCGTGGTGTTGCGGCTTGGTGTACAGCTTGTACCCGCCCGCTACCGCGCGGATTTCAATGCCGCGCTCTTCGGACGCATAGCCGGCTACCAGTTCGTCCAGCGATGCTTGCACCGCTAGTTTTTCTTCTCCCAACGCGCCGGCCAGTTGCTCCGTCGTCGCCGGTTCGTCTGCTGCGTAAATAATCGCTTCTAGTGCCGCTTTTCGTTCTTCGTTGGTCATATCAATATCGCCCCGAATTTCTCTGGCCTAGTCCTTGGCGCTCTTGGCGGTCGGAGCTTCAGCTTCAACATAAGCCGCTTCTCCCTTAGGAGGCCTTCCGTTCGCCAGCTCTTCACTGGTACTCCTGGTCAATCTGCTTGATTCCCCCGCTCTCATCGAACATCACATCAAACATTTTATGCTTCCGCAGCAGTATCTCGCCAAACTGTTTTTCTTGCACCAGCGCTATGGCCTGCAACTTCACCATCTCCAGCACCGCCAAAAATGCCACGATCATGGCGTGCCGCGAAGGGCAAGCCTCGAAAAACTCAACCAGGCTCAGTGTGTTTGTTTCCCTCGCCAGAATCTGTGCCCGCAACTGTGCGATCATCTGCGCTACCGTAAACTGCTCGTGCTGCAGCTCGATCCGCGAAACTTCTTTGCGCCGCTCTAGCACCTGCTGGAAGACTTTCACCAGGTCTACCAGCGACACCACCAGGTCGCCCTCAGTTCCCTCGTCGTTATAAAGAGACTTGTCCGGCTTCGACCACACGTGCTCTTCAATCTGCTGCTTCTGATACAAGAGCTGCGCCGCGTTCTTAAATTTCTCGTGCTCTACCAGCCGTTGCACTAGCTCCGCGCGCGGGTCGCCTGCTTCCCCTTCCGGCCTCTCCAAAGGATCGGGCGGCAACAGCATCTTGCTCTTGATGTAAATCAACGTCGCTGCCATATAAACGAATTCCGCCGATACATCCACGTCCAGCTCTTCCAGCTTGTGCAGGTAATCCAGGTATTGCGCGGTGATCTTCGAAATCTGAATATCGTGAATATTCATCTCCTGCTTCTTGATTAGATCAAGCAGCAGGTCCAAAGGCCCCTCATACATCGGTATATTTATCTTGTAAGGACTTGCCATTCGTCTTTCTCTGCTCTTCTCTCTTTGCTGTTCTCTCTTTGCTCTTTCCTCGCACTCGTCAGTCGTAACTCAAGCTTCTTCTCCGCTATCCTTTTGTTGCCACTCGTCACTCGCCATTTCTTATTTCCTTCTTCGTCTTCTCCCAGCCAAATACCGCCTCCCGCACCTGCCCCATCGTCTCTTGCGCCACTCTCCGCGCCTTCTTCGACCCCTCGTCGATAATCTCCAAAACGCCCTTCTTATCGTTCTCCCATTTCAAGCGCCGCTCTCGTATCGGCGCAATCCACTTGATTAAATGGTCGGCCATCGCCGCCTTGCACTCGATGCACCCAATCCCCGCCGTCCGGCACCCCTGCGCCGCCCAATCCCGCGTTTCCTGCGGGGAGAATAGTTTATGCCAGTCAAATACTGGACACACCTCTGGATTTCCCGGGTCCGTCCGGCGCTTTCGCGCGGGGTCCGTCACCATTACCTTTGTCTTTTTCCGTATCTCCTCATCCGTCTCGCTCAAAGTTATGGTGTTTCCATAACTCTTTGACATCTTCCGCCCATCCAACCCCGGTATCCGCGGTGTCTTTGTCAGCATCACCTGGGGTTCGGTCAATGGCTCCCGGAAAGAAACGAACTCACTTTGTCGATCGTATTTTTCGAGAAAATTTTGTACCCCCAGCTCGCTGGCCAACTTGCGAACAGCATTGAAAACATCCTCTTTGTCGGCCGACGCTAGTTTTTCGCCGAGATTGGCTATGTCATTCACCCACCGCTTTATGAGATTTGTTTCCGCGGAATATTCGTCGGGATTTTCTGATAACAACTCGACTAGGTTGTTGAATTTGTCCAGGAAGGACAATCCGTAGAAAGCGTTGAAACGACGGACGATTTCGCGGCTCAGTTCGACGTGTGAAACCTGATCTTCCCCCACCGGCACAAATAGCGGCGCACTTTCTTCGCTGTAAATCACAATGTCCGCCGTTTGCAGCACCGGATACCCTAGAAACCCGTAGGTGTGCAAATCCCTGTCCTTGACGTTCCCCAGCGCCTCCTTATAAGTCGGCACCCGCTCCAGCCATCCCCGCGGTGTCACCATGGACAGCAACAAATGCAATTCTGCATGTTCCGGAACCCGCGACTGCTGAAAAATCACCACTTTCTTCGCGTCAATCCCTGCCGCCAGATAATCTATCGCAATCTCAATCGTATGCTGCGCGATCGCGGAACTATCCGCGTAATCGCTCGTCAGCGCGTGCCAGTCCGCTATGAAGTAAAAGCACTCATATTCCGGTTTCCCATTGGCACTGATTGCATCCTGCAAACGCTTCCAGTTCTCGAGCGCCCCAAAGTAATGCCCAATATGCAGCCGCCCCGTCGGCCGCATCCCGCTTACCACGCGCTTCCGTTCCGCTGGCTTGCTCGCCTCGCCGCTCCCAGCCGTCACCGCCTTAAAATTCCCCAATCGCCGCTCCTATACTTTCACTGTGCTCCGCACGTCCGATCAACTTCGTCACCTCAACCCGCCACCTTCCCTACCAGCTCGCGCGCAATGATTGTCCGCTGAATCTCGCTCGTGCCTTCATAAATCGGGATCACCCGTGCATCCCGGTACATCCGCTCCACATCTGACTCTCGCGAATACCCAACGCTTCCATGTACTTGCACCGCCTTGTACACCACCCTATTCACCATTTCACTGGCGTACAGTTTGGCCTTGGAAGCCGCTGTCCCCAGTTTAGTCGGATGCGCGTCCTTCAACCACGCCGCGTAGTACACCAGACCGCGCGCCGCCTCAATCTCCGTCTGCATATCCGCAATCATCCACTGAATCGCCTGGAACTCGCTGATGCTTTTTCCAAACGCTCTTCGCTCCTTCGCATATCGAACCGCCGCCTCCATCGCCCCCTCCGCCAAGCCGAGGGCCAGGGCGGCGATTCCAATACGCCCGCCGTCGAGCGCGCTCAAAGCGATCTTAAGTCCTTGCCCTTCAGCACCTAGGCGGTTTTCGGCAGGAACTTCGCACTCCTGCAAAAGAATTTCCACCGACGGCGAGCTTCGCTGTCCCATTTTTTCTTCATGCCGCCCGACCCGAAAACCTTTGTATCCCGGTTCCACCAGAAATGCAGTTATACCTTTGCCGCCCGCGCTCGCGTCGGTCTTCGCAAAAATTAAGTACACTCCCGCCAGGCCACCATTCGTCACCCACGCTTTCGTTCCGGAAAGATAGTAGGTTGTGTCATTGCCCCCATTTCGCAAAGTGGCCACGCCTACGTCAGCAGAGGCCGGCAGCGCACTCTGTGCGCGACTGCCATCGGCGCGCATTTGAATCCCGGCCGCGTCGGAGCCGGCTTGCGGTTCGGTGAGGCAAAACGCGCCGAGAATTTCTCCCGTCGCCAGGCGGCGCAAATATTTTTTCTTTTGCGCTTCCGTGCCAAAACTCAAGAGCGGAGGCTGTACTGCGGAATTCGTTACGCTCAGTGCCGTTGCCATCGCGGCATCCACGCGCGCCACTTCTTGCAGCATTAACACGTACGACAGAGTATCTAGTCCCGCGCCACCCCATTCTTCGGGAACTAGCATGCCGCAGCAACCGAGCGCGGCAATTTTTTTGATTTGTTCGGCGGGAAAGCGCTCTTCGCGATCGCGCTGACGCACGCCAGGCCGCACTTCGCTTTCGACGAATTGGCGGACCGTGTCGCGAATCAGTTTTTGCTGGTCGCTAAGAGAAAAATCCATCTGTCAGGTGTACGCGGAGTACGCACGATGCTAGCACACTCCTTCACGGCTCTTGTAGAGCCGGACTTCAGCCCGGCATCCGCTCGGCATGCCATCTTATGGCTCGCAGCCACATCACGCGAATCAGCGCGCTGCCCGGATAGATCACCCGCCAGTACGCGGCGAATTTCTTCTTGGTCGGCGCATCTGTGGCAAAGACGCGAGTCTCGGTGGTCACTAGCAAACCACCTGTCCCAGGATCTTCAATTCTAAAATTCATGGCCGCTAAGGCAAATCCTGGTGCTTGCAACGCTTTGAAATCCTCTGGGGTCGGCTTCTTGTTCTTATTCAGCCGCCAAGCTGCAGGAGCGACCGCGAGCGTGCCCAGCACAATCTCGCGGTCCTTCTCCTCTGCGAGCAGCAGAAAACTCGTCCGCGTGGCCACATCGAGCAATGGAATCTTCTGCGGAGCATTCAGAATACCCTCCGGCTCCCGCTGCCCAAATCGTCGGATCCACGTCAGCGCCTGGAAGAATGTAATCTCATCCGCCGACACATCGTGGATCGCGCGGTAAACGCGTTCACGCGGTGCATGGACACGAATGGAATGAAATTCTCCGAACTGATACACGGGCACAAAATCATCCAACCCCGTCGTTTGCTCCGCAACTCTTTTCTCGCTTGCTGGCACACAAACGCCGATGAAAAAACAGGTGATACCACACAGAAACAGGACAATTCCGCACGAGCGGCTGGCGATGCCAAGGAATTTCAATGGACGAACCATCGAAAGCGCCCCTAAGAACGACACCAGGAGTCCGGCATAAACGAAAGTTGTGCCGACCAAATTCATCACGGGAGATATGGAATTACAGCTTGAAAAGTTCGCGCAGGCGTTTGGTTTGCGCGCGGCTGACGGGAATTTCAGATTGTTTTTTGTCGCTCATCTTCAGCATGTAACTTGATTTGAACCACGGCACTACCTCTTTAATGTGGTGAATATTTACAAGATACGAGCGGTGCGGCCGCCAAAATGATTCCGAATCAAGCGCCGCGTTCAGCTCCTCCAGCGTGCGGTAGTTAGAGGTTCCATCCACATCGCGCGCTACCACGGAAATCAAGCCATCTTCAATGGACGCAAATACCAAATCTTCCGCATCCACCAGCAACAGGCGTTGCTGCGATTTCACCAGCAGCTTCACCGGTTGCGGGGAACTTGGCTTCGCGGCGCCCAGCTGGCTCACCAGCATTTCCCAGCGATCCGTCGGGCTGATCTGAGATTCCAATTCTTTTCTGGCTCTGGCGATGGCTTTGGCTATGCGTGGCTTGTCAAACGGTTTCAGCACGTAATCGACGGCATTCACGTCGAAGGCTTGCACCGCATAATGATCGAAGGCGGTCGCAAACACCACGTGCGGCACCTTCATCCTCTTCTCGACAAGCTTCTTCAGCACACCAAAACCGTCTAGTCCCGGCATTTGCACATCCAGAAACACCAGGTCCGGAGAGTGTTCCTTTATCAACGCCAGGGCCTCTACGCCGTTCTTCCCTTGCCCCACGACGTTGATTTCAGGAAACGCCTTCAGCAAAAAAGCCAGCTCTTCGCGCGCCGGCTTCTCGTCATCCACGATAATGGTGGTAATAGCCATTTCCGATAGCGCAGTATAGGCATACCGCGCGGCGAGTGGCAATTCTTCACGTACAGGGTGACTGAACCCGATCCTGCCTGACAAATTAGACTTCCGTATTGCTTGTCACTTCCTGCTAAGATGACACCGGAGAACTAGTCAAACTAGATGCCACGCCGCAAACCTTCAGGCCAAACCAGGATTGTACACAGCAAAATAATTTATAAGGGTCCCGTCTTTGGGGTTCGCCGCGATGAAGTGCTGGAACCGGGCGGTTTGCGCACCACGCGCGAAGTCATCACGCATCCGGGGTCGGTGGTGGTGTTGCCGGTTTTGCCGGATGGGCGAATTCTGCTGATTCAGCAATATCGGCACGCCGCGCGGCAATATCTTTGGGAGTTGGTGGCTGGCCGCATCGATCACAGAGAAAGCCCGCGAAAAGCTGCGGCGCGCGAATTGATTGAAGAAACCGGCTACCGCGCCAAGCGTTTCCGCATATTCCTGGATTTATTCCCGACGCCAGGTTTTCTCGAGGAGCGCATGTACATTTTGCTCGCCGAAGGGCTTACGCCGGGCGAAGCGACTCCCGAACCTGACGAAAAGATCATTTCACGGGCCTACCACAGGAAAGAATTGGAACAGATGATTCAACGGGGCGAACTGCACGACGCGAAAACCGTCGCTGGAGTTTTGTATTATTTCCGCTTTATCAAACACACCTGATATACCAAACAGTTTATATAATTGATCGATTTAATATGTGGATAGAGTATTACGACCACTTTCCGCTAAGCGCTTTGTGTATTGACTGGCGAACGTATTCTGATAAACTCCGCGCAATTTGCATGTCTACGTTTCCAGTGGTTTACCGACTGGAAACGTAAATTTGAAACATTTGTGTCCCCGTCAGGAGGCCGAACGAAGTGCAAGGAACGGTGAAATGGTTTAACAACTCGAAGGGTTACGGATTCATCGGACGCGAAGATGGGCCGGACGTTTTTGTCCATTATTCGGCGATCGTCGGTGAAGGCTACCGGACTCTGCAGGAGGGTGACCCGGTCGAGTTTGAAATTGTACAGGGACCCAAAGGGCCACAAGCCGCGAACGTCGCAAAAGTGGCAAAATGAGTGGTCAGGTATTTAACCGGCCGGCAAGGAAGCGAGGCCTTGCCGGCTTCTTTTTTAAGCATGGCTAGCTAGGCGACATACTTCCCAGCGTGCCTTACCGGCGCGACTTTCCGTGCTTCCCGAGCAGGGTAGCTTTATAATTCGTTCATGGACAATAAGAGCGTCGCGCGCATTCTGCGGGAGACCGCCGAGCTACTGCAAATTGACGGCGCGATCATCGGTCGCTACCGCAGCTACGAAAAAGCCGGCGAACTCATCACCGGCATGCACGAATCCATCGAACAAATCGCGCAGGACCCCGACAAACTGAAGGAACTCCCGGGCATCGGCGACCGCATGGCGGAACATATTCAGGAGATCCTGAAGACCGGCGATTACGGTCTGCGCCAGAAACTGCTGAAGAAATTCCCGCCAACGCTCCTGGAAGTGTTGACGCTGCAATCCCTCGGACCGAAAAAAGTGGCGTTCTTATGGTCCAATTTCCAAGCGGCGACGGTGGCCGACGTGGAAAAGCTCGCCAAAGACGGCAAGCTGCGCGACCTGCCGGGTTTTGGAGAAAAAACCGAACAGAACATTCTGAAAGCGGTGGAAGTTTTCCAGCGCTCTTCCGGGCGGTTTCTTATCCACAAGATTCAGGCCATGGCCTCCGAACTTATTGCGTACATCGAAAGGTTCAACAAGGGCGTGGCTTCGGTGACGCCCGCGGGTTCGCTGCGTCGCGGGAAAGAGACGATCGGCGATCTGGACCTGCTGCTGATTCTCGCGGACGGGTACACCTCGCAAAAACATATCGATGCCATAGCCGAGCACATCCTGAAATATCCTCGAATCGATCAAGTTTTAGCGCACGGCGGAAACAAAGTGAGCTTCACGCTGGACAGCGGGTTGCAAGTGGACGTTCGTCTTTTGGAGAAAAATAGTTTCGGCGCCGCGCTGCTCTATTTTACCGGCTCCAAAGAGCACAACGTGAAACTGCGCGGTCGCGCGCTGGCCATGGGCTACACGCTCAACGAATACGCGCTGGCGACGCTGAAAACCGAACGGCGCGTGGCTGGGCACAGTGAGGAAGAAATTTACGCCAAACTCAAGCTGAGTTTTATTCCTCCGGAGCTGCGCGAGAACTGCGGCGAAATCGAAGCTGCCCAAAGTCACCAGCTGCCGCGCCTCATCGAGTTGCAAGACATCAAGGGCGACCTGCAGATGCATACGACCGCGAGCGATGGGATACACTCCATCGAGGAAATGGCGCGGGCTGCTCTGCAGCTGGGCCACGAGTACATCGCGATTACCGATCATTCTAAAGCGGTCTCCATTGCCAACGGCTTGGATGAAAAGCGCATGGCCACCCACCTCCAGAACTTGCGCGCCATCAACGCCAAGAACGTGGGCATCCGCATCTTTGCGGGCTCCGAAGTGGATATTTTGAAGGATGGCCGGCTGGATTATTCCAACGACTTGCTGGCGCAAATTGAAGTGGTGGTGTGCTCGATCCACTCCTTTTTTAATCTAGATCGTGTGGCGATGACAGAACGCATGCTGGCGGCCATCGAGAATCCGTACACCCAAATCATCGGGCATCCGACAGGGCGGCTATTGCTTCGACGCGACGAACTGGATTACGACATGGAGCGAATCCTGGATGCGTGCGCCAAACATGGCGTAGCGATGGAGTGCAACTCGTATCCAGACCGCCTGGATCTGAAGGATGTGTATTTGCGGATGTGCAAAAGCCGAGGAGTTAAGGTGGTCATCTCGACGGATTCACACAATACGATGCATCTGCCGTTCTTGCGGCACGGGGTAACGGTGGCCCGCCGGGGATGGCTCGAACCCTCCGACGTGATCAATACCCTTCCCGCTGACCAATTCCTCGCAACACTGCGCGCTAAGCCCGGCTCCGCGCGTCCAGCCGAGAAGCAAAAGCAAACCGCGCGCAGCCAGCGCTAAGCGATTGGTCTCTGGAAGGGACGAATAACAAAGACCCGCAATGAAGCTATTTACCATTGGATTTACGAAGAAGTCGGCGGAAGAATTCTTCGCTCTTCTCAAGGGTCCGGCGATACGCCGGATTGTGGATGTGCGGTTAAATAACGTATCGCAACTGGCAGGTTTTGCTAAAAAGGATGATCTCCGGTACTTTTTGAAGGCCATCTGCGGCATTGATTACGTCCCTTTACCACTTCTCGCCCCAACCAAGGCTATGTTGGAGGCATACAAAAAAGAAAATGGCAGTTGGACGCGTTACGAGCAGGACTTCCTGGGTTTGCTGAGGCAACGGCAAATTGAAAAAAAGATCTCCAAAGACTTGGTGGCAAACGCTTGTTTACTGTGCAGCGAAGACAAGCCGGATCACTGCCACCGTCGCCTTGTCGCCGAATACCTACGAAAGAAGTGGGGGGACCTGGATATTACCCACCTCTAAGGGCAGTGACGGGAACCTTTTCCACCGAAGTCTCGTATCTTCTGGTATCAATGCCATGGTTAGCATGCCATGGCTAGCACCCCATTCCTTCGGAGGCCTCGCGCCCATGAACCTTCATTCGCCGCACTCAACCATCTTCAGAAACGCAGTCTCCAGCGGCTCCAAGTCCACAGCCACGGCCATTGCGGTCAGGTTGTGCATGACTTTATCCGTAATTGCTGCTATGGCCGGGCTTGCGCCGGGGGCCGCCGCCGAGGAGGTTGCCAAGGCCTTTACCGTCTCGAGGCGGGCTAATGTGCACGTTCATACCAATGACGGCAGCGTGCGGGTGTCAGCTAGCGATAGCAACCAAGTCGAATTTCGCGTCGAATACCAGGGCTTTGTGCTGAACAAGGATCTGCGGGTGGATTCCCGCCAGGACGGCGACAAAGTGGAATTGACCGCGCGAGTTACCGGGAATTGGGGAATGCACTGGGGAAGAAACTCGAAGCAGCTGCATATTGAAGTCCGCATGCCTAAAGATTCCGACCTGGATCTGGAAACCGGGGATGGATCTGTTGATGCTGCGGGTATCAGCGGCACTGCGACGATCCATACGGGCGATGGAAGCATCAAGGCGCAGAATCTACGAGGAACTGTTCGGCTACGGACTGGCGATGGGAGCATCGAAGCCTATGGCTTGGACGGCAAAGTGGAAGCTACCTCCGGCGATGGGCACATTCGCCTGGAAGGCCGCTTCGACGCGCTAGATATTAAGACAGGAGATGGGAGCGTGGATGCTCACGCGAATACCGGCTCGCGAATGAACGGCAGCTGGAATATTCGCACGGGAGATGGGAGCGTGGACTTGGTGATCCCGGGCGATCTGCAGGCCAACATCGAGGCCAGCACCGGCGACGGCCACATCAGCATGGGCATGCCGGTGACCATTGAAGGGACATTCAGTACGTCGCAGCTGCATGGCAAATTGAACGGCGGGGGCCAGCCTCTGACGATTCATACCGGCGATGGGTCCATTCGGCTGAGTAAGGGCTGAGCGATCCGGCTAGGTTCCGCCTACTCCCATCAGTAAAAGCCACCGCTAAGTGCTTTGGCGCCATCGCTTCGCTGCCATTTACGTATTCGTACCATTATAGGATTTGCGATCCGTATTTAATGGTTTTACGGTATTCGAAAACCTTCCGGCGCGGAGGATCGTTTAGGACACAGAGGGTTGCCATGATCGTTTTTGTGCTCACAGTAGGTGGTTGTTCACTGATATCGGTGGGAGTGGTAAGCTCGCTCCTAGACCGCCACCGAAAGCGCGCTGCCTTTAGCGCTGCGCATCTAACCCAACAAATACGCCTGTAGAATGCGACCCCTTTAGCCGACCAGCCTGCGCAATCAACTGGTGTTTGCGGGGAAAAACGTCCCATTCTGGGCAAACATCCGTCGGGCATGCCACAGCTAATCCATTTAAATACTATGACTTGGAATTAGGAATCACGATTGCACCAGTTTCGAATAACACGGAGACTGGCCGATGATTGTGGTGATCCTATTGGTCGCGGTTCTTGCCCTGGTGGCGATAAGCTTTATCAGTTCTTTGGCGGGTTCCCGTCGTCGACGTTCTTAGGCAATAGAATTGTCTTGCCTGAAGCAGCGGAGCGTCGCGCGGCATCCAGAATTTCCGTCACGATGATGTTCGTGTCCAGGGCAGACAACCCTGCTGGCCGCAAACCATTCAAGACAACGGCGCGTAGATAGGCAATGGAATCGTCTTCTGGGGGCGGAACTGGGCTGGCAGTGACCTGCTCTTCCGTTTTTCCCGCGCGCCGCACGCGTACCTCATCGCGCTGGACCGTGACGGCATAGCCGGCCTGGCCGTAGACTTCCATGTCTTTCCTATCAAACGGCCAATTCCAGGATGCCTGCAAGATGGCCTGCGACTTGGGATAGCGCAGAATGATGGTGGCTTCATCGTCGACGTGTGGGTACACGTCTGGTTTAAATTGCTGCGTCACGGCGGTGACGGCTTCTGGGCGCGATCCATTCATCAACCAAGTGGTGAGATCCGCTCCATAGCAGCCGAAATCAAAAAGCGCGCCGCCACCGTTTAGTTTTGGATCGGTTAGCCAAGCCAGGAATTCGGGTTGCACGCCAATTTCTTGGGGTCCGCGATGGCCGTCGTGGACCACGACCTTGCGAATGTCGCCGAGCGCGTTCTGGCGAACCAAATCGTACACTGCGCGATTGCTGCGATACCAGGTGGTTTCGTAATTTACTAAAACTTGAATGCCCGCTTGTCGCGCCGCACTGGCCATGGCCAGCGCGGCGGCGAGGCTCACTGCGAGCGGCTTCTCCATCATTACGTGAACACGATGACGCGCGCAAATCTCCACGACCTGGCGATGGTCGTAGGTGTTTGTGTAGGCAAGTACGGCTTGCGGGTGCGTGCTCTGCAGCAAGTCTTCGAGGCTGGCATGGTAGAGCTTGGGATCCAGACCGAACTCTCGCGCGTAACGATCGAAAAGCTTGCGATCCGGCTCAGCGATGCCCACGATTTGCAGGTCTGGACGGTGAAGATAATGCGTGAAGAAGCCTCCGGCGTGGCCGTGCACCAGGCCGGCGATAGCGACGCGCAGAGGTTCCGCGGAGGATTTCTTGGCTGCTTCTTCACGCGCGCAAGCTGGAAAACACGCCATGGCTGCGGCCAAAAATAAGTAGAGCATGTGCTTCATGTTTACCTGCCTTTGAGAAAAGCGGGCCTATGCTAACACGCAATCCCTAAGGTGGTTTTCCGAAATGGCTATAGCGGAAAGGTTAGAATCGAGGCATGGAACGAAAGATTTTCTGGATCACTTTTACAGTTCTAGGTCTGCTGGCTGATTTGGCTTTGCCGCTCTGGTGGGCGATAGCAGCAAGTGTTCCCATAGGATTTGTGAGCTGGTGGGTGGCTTACCGTAGCGAGTGGTTCTAATTGCTGGCACCCGACGAACCGTGACGCCGCGCATGAGGGCCAAAATAATTCTGGGCCCGCACCGTAGAGCGTAATTTGCAAATCGTGCGATCTTCGCTCATCATTACTGGCTGTTTGGGGATGCCGTAATTTTCAGATTGCTGTCATTTAGTTCTTCCACCATTTCGTTGAAGGTCGCGCAGCGGCGACACAAATAGGGGTTGCATGGATAAGCCTGCGAAAATTGCGTCAGCGAAAGGAAAACTGGGCGTGCTGCTACCCGGCATGGGCGCGGTCAGTACCACGTTCATGGCGGGAGTGGAGCTAGTGCGCAAAGGAAAATCGCAGCCGGTGGGCTCGCTCACACAGCTTGGCACCATCCGGCTGGGCAAGCGGACCGACGGCCGCACGCCGCAAATTAAGAAATTTGTTTCGCTAAGCGAACTCGATGACCTGGTGTTCGGCGGCTGGGACATTTTTAAGGACAACGCCTATCAGTCGGCGGCCCACGCGGGAGTCTTGAACCCGCAGGACCTGGCGAAAGTGAAGCCGTTCCTTTCCGGCATCAAGCCGATGAAGGCGGCGTTCGATCACGATTTCGTGAAATTGATCGACGGCCCGAACATCAAGAAGGGTAAAAACAAATACGAACTTGCCTTGCAAATCAAAGAAGATATCGCTAATTTTCGCAAGGCTTCGCGCGCCACGCGGCTGGTAACGTGCTGGTGCGGATCGACGGAAACTTTTCTGAAGCCGGAAGAGGTGCACTCCACGCCGGCAAAATTTGTGGAAGCGATGAAACAGAACCATCCCGCGATTGCGCCCTCGATGCTGTATGCATGGGCGTCGGTGACGAGCGGCGTGCCCTACGCCAATGGGTCGCCAAACCTCAGCGTGGACATCCCGGCCATCCAAAAACTGGCACTCGATAATAATGTGGCGATCGCGGGGAAAGACTTCAAAACCGGGCAGACGCTTATCAAGACGGTGCTGGCCCCGGCGTTCAAAGCGCGGATGTTGGGTTTGCAAGGCTGGTTTTCGACCAACATTTTGGGCAATCGCGACGGCGAAGTACTTGAGGATCCTGGCTCTTTTAAAACCAAGGAAGAATCAAAACTTGGGGCGCTAGAATACATTCTGCAACCGGAGCTGTATCCGCAGCTTTACGGAAAGATGCATCACAAAGTGCGCATCAATTACTATCCGCCGCGCGGAGACAATAAAGAAGGCTGGGACAATATCGACATTTTTGGTTGGCTGGGCTATCCGATGCAGATCAAGGTGGATTTTCTGTGTCGCGACTCGATTCTAGCCGCGCCTATCGTTTTGGACCTGGTGCTGTTTCTTGACTTGGCGCAACGGGCGGGCATGCGCGGGATCCAGGAGTGGCTCAGCTTCTATTTTAAGTCGCCGATGACGGCGCCGAACCTTTACCCGGAACACGACCTGTTCATCCAGTCGATGAAGCTGAAGAATACGTTGCGCTGGATGATGGGCGAAGAGCTAATCACCCACTTGGGTCAGGAATATTACGATTAGTGAAGGACCGGCATTTCACGCCAAAGCTAAAGCTGCCATTAAGACAGCTTGGCGGGGGGCAGGATTAGTTTTTTTGATTTGATGATTTAGTTTTTCGATTTGACGGTCGGAAGAACAGCGCGCTAACCTTACGCCCAATGGAAAGCCCTTGCTCACTCCAATTTCCCGCGAAATGTAGTTTTGCTTCACTTTGAGGAGAATCATGTCGAACCCACTGCGTAATTTTCTGGCGCTCTCCTATGACGAATTGGAAGAGCTGAACGTGAAAGCGAAGGAACAGCGCAAGAATCACGTTGCCGCGCACAAAATTCAGGAAGAGCGCATCAAGTATCTGACAGACGAAAAGCGCATTAAGGCCGTCACCGTGTTATTTAGCGACCTTGAAGGACGCTTGCACATGCTGGATTACGACAAGAAGTTTTTGATCAAGAGCTGGGACAACTTGACGTTCGATGGCTCGTCGATCCGCGGATTTACGGCGCAACGCGAGAGCGACCTGCGGCTGGCGATGGATTGGGGCGCGTTTTACTGGGCGCCTGCGGATGTTTTTGGCGCCGGCAAGACGCTGGTGTTTGGCGAAGTGATCGATAAGGACGGCACGCCGTACAGCGCAGACATTCGCGGGTTGCTAAAGGGCTATGCCGACAATCTGTACGAAAAGAAAGGCTATACGCTCAATGCCGCCAACGAAATCGAAGGATTTCTCTTTCAAGGACCCGATGCCGAGCGGCGCTATTATGAGACGCTAAAATTTGAGTATGTCAATACGGGAGGATATTACCACTCGTTACCAGGCGACCCGCTGCGAACGTTCATCGATACAACAGCGGAAGTTCAGCGCGCCATGGGCTTCCAGAATGAAAAAGATCACCCGGAGGTCGCGCCCTCACAGTTCGAGATCAACTACAGCTACGGCGAAGTGGTCGCCGCAGCCGATCAAATTCAACTGTACAAGCTGATTTGCCGCCAAGTGGCCACGAACATGGGCCTGACGGCGTGTTTTCTGCCCAAACCAGTGGTAGGGGTGAATGGCAGCGGCATGCACACCAACGTGTCGATCAGCAAGAATGGGAAGAACATGTTTTGGGATCCCAAGGGCGAGGAAAAGCTGAGCAAGATGGGCTGGGAATTCTTGGACCGCATCCTCACGCACGGAAATGATATTTGCCTGGTATTTAATTCGAGCGTGAATGCTTATCGCCGTTTGGATCCGCACTTCGAGGCGCCGAATCAGCTCAAGGCGTCGCCCGTGGACCGCGGGGCCATGGTGCGCATCCCCATCGGCAACGAGCGCAGCATGCGCACCGAAATCCGCGCGGTCGCTCCCGATGCCAACCCGTACCTGGTGATGTATTCCATCTTCAAGACCGGCCTCGACGGCGACACCGCCAAAATCAAAAATCTGCGCCAGGCTCAACGCTACCTGCCGGACAATATCTACACCGCAATCGCTAACTTCGAGAAAGCCGATTGGACCACTAAGTTATTGGGTGCCGACGTGAAAGGCCGTTACGCGGAATTGAAGCGCGCCTCGGCCGACCGCTGCCCACGCCAGCTCGGCACGGTCGTCAAAGCGCCCGAAGTGCAGTTCCACCACGAAGTGTACAACCAATTTTTGTGGAACTTGTTTTAGAGCTGATACATCGCGAGCTGGAGGGAAAGAGCTTCCCCTCCAAAGGCCAACGTGCAGCGGCATGGCTAGACGCTTGCTTCCTGACAACAAAGTTCCCTCGCTTTGCTCGCGACCATAACTTCACGCGGCTGGCCGTCGGCACGAGCCCTAGGCCTGAGGGGCTGTGATCCAGACCGTTTTTTTCTCGCCGAGTTTCGACAGCATTCCTTCCTAAGTCTCACGTTTGTGATATCTTGTTCGATTCGCGCGTGAATCTGGCTGGTTCAGCTCGGGGCCGCGCCGCGTTGCACTCCGATCAATCTATAAAGGGCATGGGGTCTATGAAAAATTCTTACAATGGCCTAGCGGTTCCTGCGGGCGGCCACGCGATTGGGTACAGTGGCGGTGAATTGCAGGTTCCAGACACGCCCATTATTCCCTTCATTGAGGGCGATGGCACGGGAAGAGACATTTGGAAAGCTTCGCGACGTGTTTTCGACGCGGCTGTGGATCATGCGTATGGCGGCAAACGGCGAGTCTCTTGGTTTGAAGTGTTTGCCGGCGAGAAGGCGTTTAATGCTTTTAAAGAGTGGCTGCCGAGCGAAACGGTGGATGCCATACGCGATTTTCGCGTGGCCATCAAAGGACCGCTGACCACGCCGGTTGGCGGCGGCATTCGTTCTTTGAACGTGGCGCTGCGGCAAATTCTGGATCTTTATTCCTGCGAGCGGCCGGTGCGCTATTACGCGGGTGTACCCTCTCCCGTACGCCAGCCGGAAAAAATGGACATCGTAATTTTCCGCGAAAATACGGAAGACGTTTATATCGGCATCGAATGGAAGTCCGGAACACCGGAAGCGAAGAAAGTTTTGGAATTTCTGAACAACGAGATGTTGAAGGATGGGGAAAAGCAAATTCGCTGGGATTCCGGCGTCGGCATTAAGCCGATTTCTCCGACGGGTACGAAAAGACTGGTGCGCCGGGCCATCCGATACGCGTTGGCAAACCATCGGCCAAGCGTGACGCTTGTACACAAAGGGAACATCCAGAAATTTACCGAAGGAGCGTTCCGCGATTGGGGATACGAATTAGCGCGCGAAGAATTTCGCGCGCAAACCATTACGGAGCGAGAGAGCTGGATCGTCGATAACGTGGACAAGAACGCACAGCTTACGGCAGAACAAAATGCGGCGATGATCGAGCCCGGCTTGGAGCAAGCCGTCGACACTTTCCGCAAGTCCGTGCACCAGGAAGTGAAGCAAACACTGGACACCATCTATGCGACGCATGGCCATGGGCAGTGGAAGAAAAAGCTATTGATCAACGATCGCATCGCGGATTCCGTGTTTCAGCAAGTGCTGCTGCGCGCGGATGAATACAGCGTCCTGGCGACGCCCAATTTGAACGGCGACTACCTTTCCGACGCCTGCGCGGCGCAAGTCGGCGGGCTGGGCATGGCACCCGGTTCAAATATCGGGGACGGCTACGGCGTGTTTGAAGCGACCCACGGCACAGCGCCGAAATATGCGGACAAGGACGTGATCAATCCGAGTTCGGTGTTGCTTTCCGGCGCCATGATGTTCGAGTTTCTGGGCTGGAAGGAAGCGGCCAAGCTGATTGAAGATGGGATCGCGCGGACGATCCAACAAAAACGCGTGACCTACGATCTGGAACGGCTGATGCCGGGTGCGACAAAACTGGGCACCGCGGCTTTTGCTTCGGCCATTATCGAGAATATGAAGGGCGTAGCTGCGGCGCGGTAGTTCGAGACCGTGCTGGATGAAATCTTTTTGGCCATGACACTCAGGAGATAACGCGAATGCGGAAGAAAGTGACGGTGGTGGGCAGCGGCTTTGTAGGATCCACGTCAGCGCAGCGAATTGTTGACGCGGATCTAGCCGACGTGGTGATCACGGATATTCTAGATGGTGTACCGGCCGGCAAAGCGCTGGACATGACGGAGTCGGCCCTTATAACAAGAACCGATTCCCGCGCGACGGGCATTTCGACCAACACCGGCGATTATAGCGCGACCGAGAACAGCGATATCGTCGTGATCACGGCGGGATTTCCGCGCAAGCCGGGCATGAGCCGCGACGACCTTCTCAAAGCCAACCATGACGTGGTGAAAGCCGTGGTGGAACAAATCGTGAAGCATTCGCCGCAGTGCATCATCATCGTGGTAACGAATCCACTGGACGCCATGGCCCAGGTGGCTCTCAAAGTAAGCGGATTCCCCAAGCATCGCGTGATCGGAATGGCCGGCGTGCTGGATTCGGCGCGCATGAGCACGTTCGTGGCTATGGAGTGCAAGGTCAGCGTGGAAAATGTGCACTCGTTCGTACTAGGTGGCCACGGCGACGATATGGTGCCGTTGCCACGGTATTCCACGGTCGCGGGGATTCCACTGCCAGACTTGATTCCCAAGGAACGCATCGATGCGATTGTGGAAAGAACGCGCAAGGGCGGCGCCGAAATTGTGAATCTCCTGAAGACAGGTTCCGCGTATTATGCGCCGTCGGCTGCGGTGCTGGAGATGGTTGCGGCGATTTTGAAAGACAAGAAGAAGATTCTGCCGTGCGCTGCCTACCTGGAGGGAGAATACGGAGTCCACGGATTGTTTGTCGGCGTACCAGTAAAGCTGGGCGAAAAAGGTATCGAAGAAATTATTCAGATTAAGCTGACCGCGGACGAAACCGCCGCGTTGAAAAAATCCACCGCATCGGTGCAGGAGTTAGTGACGCTATTGAGCCTGTAAGAACGGAACACAGCGGCGCAAACTCACATCAAAGAAGAGGACACAGTACTTCGACGCTGCTCTTCCCTGCTCCAGAACGATTCGATAATCTGCGCGCGATCTTGCGCGGCCACCCGGCCGACGATGAGTAATGCGGGAGCCGGAAGCTTTTTATCGCTGGCTAGCTGCGCGATAGATGACCAGCGAATTTGTTGCTGTGCTCCGGTAGCCCCGGAAACGATCACGCAAGGAAGATCCAAGGGCAGCCCGCCGTCGAGCAGCCGCTGAGAAACTTCCGCGTAATCCGGCCCGGGCATATAGAGCACCAGCGTCGTCATGCTGGTAACCGCGCCCCAGTCCATCGAGCTGCCTTCCGGTCCACGCGAAAACGTGGTGAACAGGACTTGCGACGCTACGCGACGATCGGTCAGAGAAATACCTGCTGCTGCGGCGGCTCCGAGCGCTGCCGTGATGCCTGGAACGATTTGATATGGCACTTGCGCTTTGCGTAGCGCGTCAATTTCTTCGCCCGCGCGGCCAAAGATGGACGGGTCGCCGCCCTTCAAACGAACGACAATCTCCTGGGTTTCCGCATAGGAGACGAGCAAGGCGTTGATTTCGTCCTGTGTGAGGAGTTTCTGCCCGGCGCGTTTGCCCACGTCGATAATTTCCGCCGCTGGCGAGATCTGCGCCAGAACTTCCCGGCTGACTAACGAGTCGTGAAGAACAATGTTCGCGGCAGCAAGCAGCCGAGCTGCTTTGACCGTGAGCAATTCGGGATCGCCGGGTCCCGCGCCAATGAGATAGACCTTGCCCATCAAGCGACTCCTTGCGGGCGTGGTTCGCGCCTCGTTTCGCGCAAGAAGCGCTCGAACATTTCGCGGCTGGCTAAATGATGGAGCCTGGCTTTGTTTTCCTCGACATCGCCGTCACCAGCGCGCAACAGCTCGCGAGTTGCTCCCAGCCACTCGAGCCACAGCGCGTATTCTTCGCTATATTGCAGTTCCAGCTCTTTGCGAACGCGCTGCGCGAGCGCCGGGCTTTTGCCATTGGTGGAAATCGCAATTTGCAAATCGCCGCGCTGCACGACGGCGCCATAGTAGAAATGGCAGTTATCGATGTCATCGACGGCATTGCAGAGGATATGGCGCGCCTCGGCTTCCAGATAAACAGCTTCATTGACGCCCGGAGAGGAAGTGGCGGCGATGACCAAGTGTGCGCCCTCCAGATCGGCAGGTTCAAATTGTTTCGCCCACCACTCGAGTTTTTTGCTCTCCGCCAAGTCGGCAATTTTCTGCGTCGCCACCGGGGCGATCAGGCGCACGCGAGCACCGGCATCCAAGAGACCCGTGATTTTTCCTTCGGCGACTACGCCTCCCCCCACCACGACGACCAGGCGATGCTGCAATTTAACGAATATGGGGAAGAGGCTCATGCTCAGTTCTCCACTCCGTGCGGGACGGGGCCAAGCGCGAGGTCGCGCTCCACGGGCGACATCGACGTACCGGCTAGCAACGAACGAATTTCATCGTTCGTGTGACGCGCAAAGAATTGACGAAGATTTTCACGCCCCTCGCGGCGGGCGTTGAATTCTTGCAGAAGCCGCTCGATGGCGTCTGGAACGTCAACGGCCGCGCACCGATATCCGACCGGGCGGGCAATCGAGGCGAACTGCCCGACGCTTCCGCCAATGCAGAAATAGTAGGCATCGACCATGCGTCCGTCCTGCTTTATCTTCTTGCCTTCGATGCCGATATCGGCGATCCAATGTTGGCCGCAACTGTTGGGGCATCCGGTGATGTGCAGCTTGAGGTGCTCCTCAAAATTGGGAAGACGCTCTTCCAGTTCTTCGGTAAGCCAGCGCGCAAAACCTTTAGTTTCCGTTAGCGCCAGTTTGCAGAATTCGGAACCGGTGCACGCGATGGTGCCGCGCGCGAAGGCCGAGGCTTGCACCGGCAGACCCGCGGCTTCGAGTTCCCGCGCAACAATATGCGCACTTTCTTTGGGTACGTTGACGATCAGCAGATTCTGCATGATGGTGTTGCGAAGGTGGCCATCGGAAAAGCGCTCGGAAAGATCGGCGGCCATGCGAAGCTGTTGCGGCGTGATGCGGCCGCGAAGCACGGAAGCGCCGACATAAACACGACCCGGCTGCTTTTGCGCGTGGATACCGACGTGATCACGATGAATGTCGGCAGGAACTTCCTCAGGTTCCGCTGGGTCAAGAGCGTAGCCAATCGTGCGCTGCAATTCTTCGAGGAAGGAATCGGCGGTCCAGCCATGCTGCAGGAACAGAAATTTCAGGCGCGCCCTTTCCCTGCTCTCTCGCAGAGCTTCGCTAGCGCGGAATATTTCACTAACCCCACGCACCACCGAGACGACTTGATCTGGCTTGATGAAAGCGTTTAGCCGCACGCCGAGATGCGGATTGGTGGACAGTCCGCCGCCCACTCGCAAGGTAAAACCAATTTCTTGCTGGCCGCGGTGGCGTATCGCGGCGGTCAGGCCCACATCGTTAATTTCTGGATAGGAGCACCAGTGGCGGCAGCCCGTGATGGAAATTTTGAATTTGCGCGGCAGATTATAGAACTGCGAGTTGCCGCCAAGTTGGTGGTCAACTTCCAGGGCCAGCGGAGACGCGTCGATGATCTCGCTGGCGTCTATGCCGGCAACCGGGCAGCCGGTCACCGTGCGGGCAACGTCGCCGCAGGCGCCGGTGGTGGTGAGGCCCACGTTCCAAAGGCGCTGCAGCACGTCCGGAAGCGATTCGATGGTTACCCAGTGCAACTGCACATTTTGGCGAACGGTGATGTCGGCAACGCTGCGGCCGTGCTGCTCGGAAATATCGGCGATGACGCGAACCTGTTCGCTGCGCAGAATGCCATTAGGGATGCGGATGCGAACCATGAAGAAAGGCAACGCTTTGCCTTCGCCACTTTTGCCGCCAACTACGCCGACGCCATCGCCCTGTGTGTAAACGCCCCAGGTGCGGAAATAGGTACCCAGCCATTCCGGCGGGATAGAACTGAACCCTTTGCGGGCAAAATCCTGAATCTCGTCGAAATGGTCCCAAGCGTTCTTGGAACGCTTGAGGCGCTCGACGCGTTGTGCTTTGGTTTCCGTGACTTCGCTCATTTTTACGTTCACTCGAGAATTTCGCGTTATAAAACAAAAAGCCCACGTAACCAGCTCTCTGGCACGTGGGCTTCGGAACTTTGGATTAATTTACAGCTAAGTTCGGAAACTCGTTTCGCCAGAGAACAGTGTTGTGCGACACGCAGCATTGCATGCGCAGAAACAACACATCATCTGGCGACAAGTCATCATCAACATGTAGCGTACCGCCTACGGATAGCTGTGTCAAACAATTAGCTGGTGCAAAAAACTGATGCGTTCCATTTGAAAAACTGATGCCAGGTGTTCGAGGAACCGGCCTCTTGAGCGGCTTATTGCGGCTTTTTTGCCGCAGCGGGAGCCGGTTTCTTTGCCGGCGCGGGCGTTGCCGGGCCGGTGGACGACGCGGCGATTAACGTCGTTGTCCTGATGTAATCGAGCTTGGGCCAGCCCTTGTCCAGATAGGGTTTGCCCTGGTTCTGGATTTTGTCTTGGTCCGGGCCACCGCCGGAAGGAGCACCTTCGCCGTAGCCCTCATAGAACATGTCGACGACATTCATGCCCTCGGTGACTCGGCCGAAAGGCGAGAAACCCGAGGCGTCAAGCCGCGCATTATCCGCAAGGTTGATGAAGACCTGCGTGGTACGCGTGTTAGGGCCGCCCGTAGCAAAAGAGAGATAGCCTTTCTTGTTGCTTTGCGTGACGGCGTCGTCCTTGATGTTGGCTTTTATCCACGCGGCAGAAACCGGCGGATACGAGCTGATCCCAAACTGCGCAACAAATCCTGGCAGCACGCGGAAGAAGCTGGCGTGGTCATAAAAGTGGTGCTTAACCAAGTTGTAGAAGCGATCGGCGCCGAAGGGAGACCAGGCGCGAGTTACGGTGACGGTAAAATCGCCGCGCGTGGTCGCAAATTTCACTTGATAAGTGTCCGGCGCTTTCTCGTTCAAGCCGGCAGGGCGCAGCAAAGCTCGGTCGTAAGAACGGGCAGCGCCGGCGCTCGCAGGAGTGCCCGCTTTCGGACTAGCGGCTGTTTTGGGAGTAACCGCCTTGTGGTGTTGCGCGGGAGGCTGGGCCGCTACCTGGGCGGAGGCCCGACCTGAAGCCTGAGCTGCTGCACCGAGCATTCCAGCAAGAATTAAAGTCGCGATTTTTTTCATTTCCCTTCCCTCTATATTGATCCAACCTTTTTAAAGGTAGCCCCTTACTTCAAGGCCGCCAAAGTTAGCTCGTTGCTGACTCGTTCGACTTCCGCCATTACGCGCAGCGTATTTTCACCGAGAATTTTCTTCACGTCACTCTCGGAATAGCCTTTTTTTAATAACGCCTCTGTGATGATAGGAAGCTTGGCGGCGTCTTCCATGCCATAGGGCATGTTGGCGCCATCGAAATCCGAGCCGAGGCCCACGTGGTCGACGCCGGCAACCTTTACCGCGTGATCGATGTGCTCGATGATTTTAGCGTATTCCACGCGAGGCAGTTTGCCCTGCGCGACGTATTCGCGGGTGATGCGGTCGCCTTCCAAAAGCTGGCAAGCTTCGTTGTTGCCGCAGCGTTTGTTTACTTCCGCTCCGATTGCGTCATTTATTTTCGGGTTGGCTTTCTCCGCATTGCGAAACTCCTGACTCAGAAAGCCCACGTGATAGTTGATGTGCACCACGCCTCCTTTGGCAGCCAGCGCCTTCATCATGTCATCGGTCATGTTGCGAGGAGCGTCACAAATCGCGCGGCAGGACGAGTGCGACGCGATGAGCGGGGCTTTGCTGACTTCTAGCGTGTCGGCAAAGGTCTTGTCACTGACGTGGGAAATGTCCACCATAACACCGAGGCGATTCATTTCGCGCACCACATTTTTGCCCAAGTCAGTAAGCCCATTGTGCGCGGCTTGGTCCGTGGAAGAGTCCGCCCACTCGTCGTTGCCGCTGTGCGTCAAGGTCATATAGCGCACGCCCAGCGCGGCGTACAAGCGCAGCACAGCGAGATCGCTATTGATCATGTGCCCGCCCTCCACACCCATGAGCGCGGCGATTTTGCCTTGCTGGTGAGCGTCGCGAACTTCGGCGGCGGTGGTCGCCAGGGCGAGATCGCGCGGATGTTTGCGGATTTGTTCGCGCACGGAATCGATCTGATCGAGTGCGCGTATGACGGCGTCAGGACCGGTAACTTTGCTCGGTATCCAGATGGAGAAAAAAATGGCGCCCAGGCCGCCTTCCCGCATGCGCGGGATGTCTATACTCCCTGTGTTGCTCCGTACACCGAGATCGAATTTACCGTCCAGGAAGCGCTGCGTGGTGTCGTCGTGGGTGTCCACGAGGAGGGAAGAAAAATGAAGCTTGCGCGCCCGTTCGGAGATGGAGTCGGCGGAGATGGCTAAACCTATTAAGCCGACAGAAGACACACACAATGACACCAGCAGCAAAGCGCGAACCATTTTTCCCCCAGAACGATACCTTGACCAATCACTGAACAACCGCTTGAACAGTTTGTAGATTGTAACGGAATCTGATTTCTTTGTGCCACCGCACCCACCGTGATTTCAACGCTGCTCCGGCAAGATCGGCAAGGTCAAGGTGTTGACCGTAGATGAGTCGTCGCGAAACTTGACGTATAAGATTTTGTCGGTGGGCCGTGGCACCTTGACAGCTGAGTCCAAAAAGCCTACGGGCACGGAAACAGCGTTAGAGAATTGCGAATCAGAAGCGATGGAATCGATCAGGAATAAATTCGCGCCGGTTAGCGTGCATGGTTGATCGAAACTCTTCGGGCAGCGAAGTTCATTCAAGGACGGAATACGCACCAGATTGGCTAACGGTTGCCAGTCTCCTTTTGTACCATCTGCTCCCACGGCTCGAAAGCGCAGGGCTCCGAAGGCTGAGGGTCCGAAAGTCTTTAGCGGGTCCAATACGGCTAGCAAAGTTTGGGAATCCTGCAAAAGCAAGGCTCCGTCGGCGAAACTTAGCGACGCGCTAAAGGAATCTTCTGCCCCGGAGACTTCGATTTTTTCGTTTCGCGAAAACTTATCGGGTATCTCCGTTTTCAAAATAAACGATAGCCGGCCATCTTGCGGCAGCGCATCCTGAGTTCCTAAGCGAACAGGCGAGGCGGCCGGAGTATTTGCGCCAAGCTGCACGACTTTGCTGACGAGCGTCACCTTCGGACGCGGTGAAGCAATGGTAGTGTGCAAATCCAGGACGCGTCCATCCTGGAGCGTTGCGTGAGCGACTAGCTTTTGATCCGCCTGCAGACCAGCAGCGGAGTCCGCTCCTTGTGCCTCCAGCCGCAATTCATCTTTCTGATCGACGCGCGTCAATTTGGTCGGCACGAAGTGAACGCCACTCAATTCGAAAGTCGCCACTTCATCCAACCGCGTTCCCTGCAACACGCCCGCCTGATCGCCGGCGTTAATCGAAAAACGCTCCAGGCGCGCGGCCTCGGAATAGGAGCGCAACTCGATCTCGTCGGGTTTGGGTAGCCCGAACTGTTTAACCATCATCTTCAGCGCACCGGCCGGTTGATCCTTCAGCGGGACTTGCACTTCCAATTCATCGCCTTTGCGGAGTTTCCAGCTTAATTTGCGTTCCTTCCCTTTATCATCCTGCAACGTAATCTGCTCGACGCATCCTGCGTTTTCCGATTGCAGGCGCAAGGTATCTTCACGACCTACAATGAGCGCGCTTTGATCCGCAGCAGGAACGATCCACTTTGCCGGGTGCGCGGTTCGCAAACGAAACGTAGGACCTGCAAAGTTATCAAATCCCCAGTACCCGCGGAGTGTTCCGGTAAGTTCGGCATCCATTTTTCCCTGCAGCGCACTGGTATCGACCAGAAACCCGCCACGTGCGGCCTCCGCCGTTGCGGGCAAATCCATCGTGCTGCCGGATTTATTCTGGAGGCGCAACACAACATCGTGCGCGATGTCTGTCGAGAACACCAACGGCGCCCCCTCCACAGGAAGAATCAATGATTTTTGCAGGCAGAAGTTCTGCTCTGGATTCACGCGGCGAAGCCAAGGCGCCGGCGCCATCTCCACCGGCGGCAAACCAATCACCAGAACCGACTTGGGCTTGCGGAAGGATGGCGCGTTGTTGAGCCGAAGATTTAATTGCTGCTTTTTTGGCAGCGCCAACGCCGGGATGTATTGGTATTCCGCGCTGTGCAGGTTGCCAAAGATGCGCGCCAAATCCACAACCGCGCCCACATAAGGACTGTAGGATCCTCCGCCGGCCAGTGGCGTGGCGCTAATCGCCCCGATTAAATCCGTCGACGGTTTCGAAGTGAGCGTGGCCACCATGGAGTCGGTACCTCCATCGTTCAATACCAGTTGCTCGGTGTTCTGCATCAAGCATGGTGCTTGTTGCTGCGTCGGTTTGTCGAAGCACTCTTGATCGAGTTTGATATTCAACGTTCGCGCCAGCAGCACGGAGCGGTCATGCAATACCTGCGGATCGGCTTCCGACGCGTCTCTGACATCGCGAAGGTATTTATCAAGCCGCGAACGGTCCAGGCTCGCCTGGTTCAAATCGTGCGCGGCCCTGACAAATATGCCCGGCTTCCCGCGCACTGCGGAGCGCACGCTGCCGAAGTCTCCACCCGTCTCCGGCGCCAGAAATAGCAAGACCTGCTGCGCTCCTTGCGGAACGGTAACCACCAGGCCTTCCTCGCGCACTTCTTTTTTCCACGTTTCCGCTTTGATGAACCAGTCCTCGGGAGGCGGGTTTGTGGATCCGCGTAAAAACGCCACAATCAATAGGTAGTGTACTGATTGGCTTTCAGGAAGTTCCGGGTGAATCCACACGCGATCGCCGGGCTGCAGATTCGGTACTTCGGATATAGGCAAAGATTTTCCGGACCGGTTCACTTTCATTTCTATTCGCGGTCCAGCCAAATCGAAAGGGTTTTCAGCGCCCCTGCCCGCCGTTGCGCTTAGCAGCACGCTAAGCACCGTCAAGCGAAATAACAGTTTGTGAGTGCACCTATACCTAACGTCGTGCGTCACCATCGTTCAGGAAGCTCCTCGGGTTTTGGGGAAAACTCGTAATCTCCAACAACTCAGTTAGAGACACGTTCCAGCGGTCGGGTTGGACAGCTGTAAACGGCGCACTCGCTTCAAGACATGATTTTACAACGGCGCCGCCTGGATGCCACGCTTTACTTGTGGGGATTTACTTAACCGGATGATTTAGCCTACCAGCCAGCCCAGCAGCGCCTGCTTCCACGCGGCGCGGTTAATTTCGGCCAGCGATTCGGTCAACGGAATGCCTTTCGGGCAAGCTTTGACGCAATTTTGCGCGTTGGAACAATCCTCGATGCCGCCATTTCCCATTGCCGCGGCGAGTCGTTCCTTGGCATGCATAGCCCCTGTGGGATGCATGTTGAACAAGCGAATCTGGCTGAAAATTGCGGCGCCCATAAAATCGTTGTGTTCGTTTACTTGTGGACACACTTCCAGGCAATTTCCGCACGTAATGCAGCGCGAAAGCGGATAGCCTTTTTCCTGAACTTCCGGCGCCATCCGGGGGCCTTCGCCTAAATCGTATGTGCCGTCGATCGGAATCCACGCCTTGACACGCTTGAGGCTTTCGAACATGAACTGCCGATCGACCGCCAGATCGCGGATCACCGGAAATTTGGTCAGCGGCTCGATGCGGATGGGTTGCTCAAGTTGATCTACCAGCGCCGAGCACGCCATGCGGGCCTTGCCGTTAATCAGCATCGCGCACGAACCGCAGACTTCTTCGAGGCAGTTCGAATCGTAGGTGACTGGTGTAGTTTTCTTGCCCGCGCGCGTAACCGGATTTTCCGCAATGTCACGCAGGCAAATGATTACGTTCATGGACGGGCGCCATGGTAGCGCAAACTCTTCCCAGCGCGCCGCCTCCTGCCGACCTGCCTGGCGCTTCACTCGAACGGTCACTTGCTTGGTCTTAGCCAATGGAGTTCCTCACGTCAGGAAAAACCGCGCGCTCACCGCCACCGACACGATATCGCAAATTTGCGCCAAGCCAATTCCCCCATTCAACTGACTCGATCTTGCCCATTCTTACTTCACCGCATCATAGTGCCGGGGCCGCGGCACGATCAATGAAGTATCCACCGGTTCGTACGTCAGCTGAATATCTCCATTTGCCCATTTCGCGCGCGTGGTTTTTAGCCAATTGGCGTCGTCGCGCTCCGGAAAATCTGCTTTGTAATGCGCGCCGCGCGATTCGTTGCGTTGCAGCGCGCCCAGTGTAACCACCCGCGCGAGGACCAGCATGTTTTCCAGCTCACGCGCAAAATTCAGCGTTTGATTGGACCACTTCGAGCGATCGCTAAGATTAATCTTCCGGTAGCGCTGCTGCAGCTCGCGGATCCGCCCGTCGGCCGCTTCCAGGTTTTTATTGATGCGTGTGACGGTTACATGCTCGGTCATAATATCGCCAAGCTCGCGCCACATGGTAATTGGGTTTTCCGTACCGCCGTTTGCAACCAGCGCCTGATTTTTCTCTTCTTGTCGCTTCTTTTCGCGCTCGAACACCGGCGCCGCTGTAGACTCCGCGCCTTTCTCCAGGTTCTTCGCATACTTGACGGCCGCCGACCCCGCGACCCCGCCGCCAAAAATGCACGATACCAGCGAGTTTGCTCCCAGCCGATTCGCGCCGTGGTACTGATACTCGCATTCCCCGGCGGCGTAAATTCCCGGCACGTTGGTCGCCTGATTTTCGCCGTCGATCCAGATGCCGCCCATCGTATAGTGCATTGCTGGGAAAACTTGCATGGGCTCGACCCGCGGATCGACGCCGAGAAATTTCTCATAGATTTCCAGGATGCCTTCCAGTTTGCGGTCCAGCGTCTCGCGCGGGATGTGCGTCACGTCGAGGTACACCGCGGCTTTGCCCTCGATCCCCAGCTTTTCCTGATACACGATGCGGTGGATCGCGCGCGTGGCGATGTCGCGCGGCACCAGGTTGCCATACTTCGGGTACCACTCTTCCAGAAAATAAAACCGCTCTTTTTCCGGAATGCTCCTGGCGGGTCGTGTATCGCTAGGATTTCTAGGAACCCACACGCGGCCGCCCTCGCCGCGAGCGGATTCGCTCATCAGCCGCAGTTTGTCTTCTCCAGGGATCGCCGTGGGATGCACCTGGATGAATTCTCCGTTCGCGTAATCAACGCCTTGTTGAAAAAGCGCGGACTGCGCCGATCCGGTACACACTACCGAATTTGTCGACCGCCCGAAAATGGCGCCGATGCCCCCGGTAGCGAAAATTACCGCGTCCGCGGGATGCACTTGCACTTCCATGGAGCGCAAATCCATGGCGCAGATGCCCCGGCACACACCGGCATCATCCACTACCGCGGACAAAAACGTAAAACCCTCGAATTTTTTAACCTTGTCTTCGGATTCATGGCGGCGGACCTGCTCGTCCAAGGCATAGAGCAACTGTTGGCCGGTGGTGGCGCCCGCAAAAGCTGTGCGGTGATAAAGCGTGCCGCCAAAGCGCCGGTAATCGAGCAGGCCTTCCGGCGTGCGGTTGAACATGACGCCCATGCGATCGAGAAGATCGATAATCCCCGGCGCGGCTTCGCACATGCGTTGGACTAGCGGCTGATTCGCCAGAAAATCTCCGCCATAAATCGTGTCGTCGAAGTGGTTGGCGATGCTGTCGCCCTCGCCCTTTTGATTTTTTGCGGCGTTGATGCCACCCTGCGCGCAGACGGAGTGCGAGCGTTTTACCGGCACGATCGAAAAAAGATCGACCGGGACGCCGGCTTCCGCCACGCGTATCGTGGCCATCAGACCCGCCAAGCCTCCGCCCACGATGATGATTTTTGGTTGTCTCATTTGACCAGATATTTGGCGAAGGGATGCCAGTTCAGCCGGAAACTAATAATGATGAGAATCCCCACGACGCTAAAGCTGATACCAACCAAAACGCCAAGCCGTCCGGCGGCACGTTGCGCTTTCTCCGTCGCCGCCAGGCCCCACTTGCACATGAAATTCCAGATGCCCACTCCCAAGTGGAACGAGGAAGCCACCACGCCGACTACAAAGAACGCCACATACCATGGATGCTGCATGTCCCGCGCCACACTTGCGTATGTGGATTTGCCGTGCGTGAGCCACCGTTCCGTGTACAGGTGCCATCCGATATACGCGAACGCGATCAGGCCGGTATAGCGTTGAAACGTGTACAGCCAATTTCCCACCCACGGATACGCGGACACGTTCGATTTGCCCCGCAGCCAGAGGTAAATGCCGTAGCCGCCGTGAAACAGCATGGGAAGAAAGATCGCGCCCCATTCGACCAGCGGTCGAAAAGGAATCGTCTGCAGCTCCTGCGATGTGGAATTATATTTTTCGGGGCTTACCAGAGCGGTGCTGTTGGACCAAAAATGTTCAGCCAAAAAAACGCCAACCGGGAGTATTCCCGTAAATGAATGAAGTTTGCGGAGGAGGTAACTGGTTTTGTCTGGCTGAGTTGCCGTCGCGGACATGCCCTCTCCGCCGCGAAAGTCCTGGCGGCTCGCAGCAAGCGATACCAAAGGGCTTAGGAATGGCGGCGACGACAGTATACGGAGTTGCTCAAAGCGTTGCAAACTTCTCGAGTTTTTCCGAAACCAAACCGCGCCAAATTTGCCGCGTGCGGGTTTTGCCCCGGCACCGCTCGCCAAACTTCTTTCCCCACGCCGCCGAAAATCTCTGCCGCTCCTCACCCGCCACCCTCAAACGAACTCCCCGCGTTGTAATCTGCCTTTAACTATTTTCAGTCAAACACAATTACACGCCCGAATCGTGTTGACACTGCAATACCTTCTTGTTACTTTTTCACAGCGGAATTTTTTTTCATCCAATTCATGACACGGAGGGACGGCCAACCGGCACCATGGCGTTCGTTGCTAAGAAGATTTTCCTCACCAAAGGCGTCGGTAAACATCGCGAAAGGCTTTCCAGCTTCGAGCTCGCGTTGCGCAACGCGGGAATAGCGGCGTGCAATATCGTCCGCGTATCTTCTATCTTTCCTCCCAACTGCAAACTAATTTCCCGCAGCGAAGGACTCAAACATATCCGCCCCGGTCAGGTGGCCTTCACCGTGATCAGTGAAAATTCCACCAAAGAAGCCCATCGCTTGATCGCCGCAAGCATCGGCTTGGCGCTGCCCAGCGACAAATCCATGTACGGCTACCTTTCTGAGCACCATTCCTTCGGAGAAACCGAAGAAGTAGCCGGCGAGTATGCCGAAGAGCTCGCCGCGGAAATGCTTGCGACCACTTTGAACGTGGAATTTGATCCAGACTTGTCGTTTGACGAAAAAAAAGAGGTCTATCGCATCTCGAACAAAATCGTGCGCACCATGAACGTCACGCAATCCGCTGTGGGAGACAAGCGCGGGTTGTGGACAACCGTTCTCGGCGCCGCCATCCTCATCGGCGAAGACGACTAATCTCTATTTCCGTTTGAAATATCCAATCCGTTCCAGCACTGCTCCCACTATCAACGGGAGTGCCACCGTCGCGTCATCAAAAACTTCCGCAAACCGCCCGCCTTCTTCTTCGGGCACAAATTTTCCCCACGATACTGCTTCCGTATAGGTGCTCCCACTCAGGCCGCCCCAATGCACCGGCTCCGGACACACGCGGAGCCCGTAGTTGTACCGCTTCAACGGAATTTCCTTGTACCCACGCCGCGACAACAGCTCTGCATACACGCCGAATTGTTGCGACCAATTGCGCGGAACCCCTCCGCCGACCGTGAAAATGCCCATGCGCTTGGTGGCCAACATGGTGTCCGCGAACTTTTCGAAGTCCTCGAAAGGATCAAAGCGCAGCAGCGGCCGTTTTTCTTTTAACCGCGCGATCTTGTGCAGCGCAAAGTCGATGCCCAGTTCCGAATCGCTGAAGGCCGGCACAAAAACCGGCACGTTATGCTGATACGCGGATTTCAGGATTCCCCGCCCTTGCGAGTTTTTCACCAGGTATTCACCGATGCGCCGGTGAATTTTCCAACTGCACGCCACTTCGTCGGCGTCCCACTCTTCCAGGATTAAGTCCATGACTTCTTCCACATGATCGAGGTTCACCTCTGGCTCGAGGGAGTCGTATACGCGGTTGTAACCGGCGTGGAAGAGTTCTTTATCATCCATTTTGGCGTTGTAGCGGAAATGTGAGTGGCCGGTGGCTTCTACCAGACCATGGGCCATCAGTGCGCCTGTCGAAACAACCGCATTCACTATGCCGGATTCGATCAGATCGCAGAAGATGAGCCCCATCTTGCCGACGGTGAGCGCGCCAGAAAGGGTCATGACCACGAAACAATCTTTATCGCGCGCCATGGCTTCCAGCACATCCGCGGCATCCCCGATTTGCCGGCCCGTAAATGCCGTGTTGCCCATGGCGCGAACCAGCTCATCGATGGTGCGGCATTTCGATAAGTCCAGAGGGAAAATCGGCCGGAGCTTGTCCTTCACCGGATCGTGCAGCACGCGACCGGTTACTGTTTTCTTGCGCTGCTTCGCCATTGCATCTCCTGGAGTGAACAATACCATTTGAGCAAACTTCATCGCGCGATTTTTTCATTTCTCGATAGTGTCCATTGAACTTGGTTGAGATTGATAGTACAAATTCAGCGCGAATGGCACAACAAAACACGGCAAAGATCGCCGTCCGCGCTCATGCTAAACTAAATTTATGGCAGACAAATTTACCATCGGGCTCGTGCAAATGAAATGCACCACGGATGCCGATAGGAATCTTACCCAGGCCGTTGACAAAATACGCGAAGCGGCAAGGCGCGGCGCGCAGATCATTTCACTGCACGAATTATTTCGCAGCGAATATTTTTGCAGAACGGAAGATCCCGATTTGTTCAATCTCGCAGAACCCATGCCCGGGCCTACCACGCAAAAACTCGCAAACATTGCTAAGGAATGCAAGGTGGCGCTCGTTGTTTCGATCTTCGAACGCCGCGCCGCAGGTATTTATCACAACACTTGCGCGGTCCTGGATGCCGATGGAACGTTTTTGGGCAAATACCGCAAAATGCATATTCCGGACGACCCGCTCTATTATGAAAAGTTCTATTTCACTCCGGGCGACCTGGGCTTTCCAAATTTCGATACCAAGTATGCCCGCATCGGCGTGCAAATTTGTTGGGATCAATGGTATCCCGAAGGTTCGCGCATTACCTCGCTCGGTGGCGCGCAGGTGATTTTTTATCCCACCAGCATCGGCTGGCATCCACATGAGAAACGCCAATTCGGCGCGGCGCAGCTGGATGCCTGGCGCACCATGCATCGCGGCCACGCCATCGCCAATGGCTTGTATGCCGCCGTCGTCAACCGTGTGGGCTTCGAAGGTCATCCAGAAAAAGGCGATGCGGGATTGGAATTTTGGGGCAATTCGTTTGTGGCCGATCCGTTCGGCCAGGTGATCTCCGAAGCGTCGAATGATACAGAGGAAATTCTCGTCGCCGAATGCGATCCCGCGAAGAGTGAAGACACGCGCCGCAACTGGCCTTTCCTGCGCGACCGCCGCATCGATGCTTACCAACCCATCCTGAACCGCTGGCTAGCCGAATAATGTTGCCGCGCACGTCGCAGTTTTCACCCGCCATCTTGCGAACACATCTTGCGCTCGACAAATAATCCGCCGATGAAAACTTCCAATCCTCCGAATCCACATCCATTAGGATTCCGCATGCCCGCGGAATGGGAACCACACGAAGCGACCTGGCTCAGTTGGCCGCATGAAGTTTCCGACTGGCCGGGAAAGTTCGCGCCAATTCCCTGGGCCTTTGCTGAAATTATCAGGCATCTCGCGCGCGTCGAGCGCGTATATCTCCTCGTCGAGAATCGCGAAGCTGAATCGCGGGTTCGCGTGATGCTTCAAAAGTCAGACGTGAATCTTGACGCCGTGCGCTTCTTTCACGTTCCGACCGACCGCGGATGGATGCGCGATTCCGGACCAATCGGTGTGAAGAATTCAAAGGGTGAAATTGCTTTCAACCATTTTCAATTCAACGGATGGGCCAAATATGCGAACCATAGAAAAGATGCTGTGGCCGTTACGAAAATAAATAAGAAGCTGCAAAACCGCATCTGGCGGCCCACACACCAGGGGCGCCGCGTCGTCTTGGAAGGTGGCAGCATCGAAGTGAACGGCCGCGGAACGCTTTTGACCACAGAAGAATGCCTGCTTAGCAATACGCAAGAACGCAATCCAGGGTTTACGCGCACTGATTACGCGGAAGTGTTTCGGAATGTTCTGGGAATCACGAATGTCCTGTGGCTGAAAAACGGTATCGCTGGCGACGATACACACGGACATGTGGACGACCTGGCGCGATTCGTTAATCCGTCTACCATCGTCACGGTAGTAGAAGAAGATCCAGGCGACGCCAACTACGCGGCGTTAAAGGAAAATCTCAATTTGTTGCAGTCCATGAAGGATCAGGGTGGGCGCACTCTGCAGGTGGAAACTTTGCCCATGCCCGCACCCGTTTTCTTCAACGGGCAGCGTCTGCCAGCGAGTTATGCGAATTTTTACATCGCCAATAAATTAGTTATTGTTCCTACTTTCAACGATGCACACGATCGCGTAGCGTTGAATAAGTTGGCGGACTTGTTCCCCGATCGCGAAGTTGCAGGCATTCCCTGCCGCGATTTGGTTCTCGGATTGGGCACTCTTCACTGCATGACACAGCAACAGCCCGCAGCCGGATAGTCACAGTTGGCGCGCCGCAGGAAACCTTCTCTGATTTTTCTGACTTTTGATAGACTCCGTCTACCCAAGATTTTGACTCCACAAGCTCAATGGAGGCGTGATGCTTGCAACTCTATATGCGGCGGGCATGGAAACCCGAGTGGTGGAAATAAATGTGCGCAACAGTCTCATCGCATGGCTGCTGATCGGTTTGATCGCGGGATGGCTCGCGGGAAAAATCGCGCGCGGTACTGGTTATGGCTGCATCACGGATCTTGTGCTCGGACTGGTTGGATCTTTTTTTGGCGGCTGGATTTTTGTGAAGCTTGGAATTTTTGGCGGCGGCTTTCTTTATTCCCTCGCGGCGGCAACTGTCGGAGCGATAATCCTGGTCGCCATCGCGCATTTATTCGCCGGCGATCGCTAGTACTGTTTCTAATACTGATCATTTTATAGCATTTTTCACGAATCAAATTCTTCGCACTCGCGAATTTGCAAATGGCTATATCCATGCGGTTAAGTTCACTTTTCTATACGATTGAGTTCACTGTGATACGATTCTCATTTGCGTCTCGGAGATGACGCCTCATTGAGCACTACCGCGCAATCCCTCAGAGCTATTCCTTTAGGCGGCCTCGGCGAATTCGGCATGAACATGATGGTCTTGCGGCTTGGCGATGACCTCATCGTTATTGACGCCGGCATGATGTTCCCGGAATCCGAACTGCTCGGCGTCGATCTGGTCATTCCGGATATCACCTACCTGAAACAAAATCGCGCAAACGTCCGCGCCATAGTCTTGACGCACGGTCACGAAGATCATATCGGAGCGCTGCCCTATATTTTGCGGGATTTGAATGTCCCGATTTACGGAACGCGCTTTACTCTCGCGCTCGTTAAAAAACGCCTGGAAGAAGCCGGACTTCTGGATTCCACCACGCTGCGGGAAGTGCTTCCGGGCCGGCTGGTGGAAATTGGACCCTTTGAAATCGAGTTTATTTCCGTCACACACAGCACCGTCGATTGCGTGGCACTGGCCGTGCGCACGCCGGTCGGAGTGGTGATTCATACTGGCGATTTCAAAATCGATCAGACCCCGGTCGGTGGCGCTCCTTTCGATTTGCACACATTCGCGCGATACGGCAATGAGGGCGTGCTGGCGCTGTTCAGCGACTCTACTAACGTGGAGCGCCCAGGATTTACGCCTTCAGAACGCGCCATTGTTCCGCGCATTGAGGAGTTGTGCCGCTCCGCGCCGCGGCGCGTGATTCTGTCGTGTTTTGCTTCCTCCATTCACCGCATTCAGCAAGTTATCGATATCGGCTCGCGCGTGGGCCGCAAAATCGCGTTTGTGGGGCGCAGCATGGTCGATAACGTGGAGATCGCCCATGGGCTGGAAGTTCTCCGCATTCCGGACGGCATGGTGGTGCGGCCTCAGGATATTCGCGGATTCGATCCTAAGCGGATCATCATCATGGCCAGCGGCAGCCAAGCTGAGCCGATGTCTTCGCTTTCGCGAATTGCCGTGGACAATCACCGCTTTGTGTCCGTGGACGAAAACGACAGCGTAATTCTTTCGGCACGCATTATTCCTGGAAATGAAAAGGCTATTTTCCGCATGTTGGATCACATGTTCCGCCGGCGCGCGCTCGTTTACTACGACAACTCCGCAGGAACCATCCACGTTTCCGGCCACGCCAGCCAGGAAGAACAAAAATTGTTGCTACAACTGGTGAAACCCAAATATTTCGTTCCCGTGCACGGGGAGTATCGTCATCTTTTCCGTCACGCTGCTCTCGCGCACCAACTAGGTTGCGTATCCGGCGACATTTTGCTGCTTGAGGATGGGCAGAACATCGAATTTACGGAGGATGGCGCGTATCGCCGCGATCCGGTCACCGCCGGCAGGGTGTGCGTGGATTCCGGTTCGCTGGAAGAAATTGAAGAAGTGATTATTCGCGACCGCAAGCACCTGTCCGAAGATGGAGTGGTGGTGCCGATCATTGCCATCGATAAGCACACCGGAAAAATGGAAATGCAGCCGGAAATCGTTACGCGCGGCTTGATGAGCGATAACGGGCAGGAATTGATCGCCGGAGCGCGGCAAGTGATCATGAACACGGTGGAGCAATCCAACGCCGAAGAAAAGATGGATTGGAGCGTTATCAAGGAAAAAATTCGCATCGACTTGAAACGCTACATCAACAAACACACTTCCAAGCGCCCATTGATTTTGCCAGTAATTCTCGAAGTGTAGCGCGTTCGGATTTCGATGGCCGCAACGACACCCACCGCACCCACCCCACAGGCCAGCCGGGCCACAGTTCTTTTTATTTTGATCACCGTGACGCTGGACTTTCTGGCGTTCGGCATCATCGCGCCCGTCCTGCCTAACCTGATTATTCAATTCGAAGGCGGCAACATCGCGCGCGCCGCAGCCATTACCGGTTACTTCGGATTTGCGTGGGCGGCGATGCAATTTCTTTTCTCCCCGATTCTCGGCGCCTGGTCAGACCGTTTTGGCCGGCGTCCCATTATTCTTATTTCTTGCGCGGGACTCGGCCTCGACTACATTTTCATGGCGCTGGCTCCCACGCTCGGCTGGCTTTTTGTTGGACGACTTATTTCCGGCATCACCAGCGCGAACATCGCCACCGCTTTTGCTTACATCACGGACGTGACGCCGCCAGAACGCCGTGCCAAGCAATTCGGCTTGCTCAGCGCCGCGTTTGGTTTGGGTTTTATCGTTGGCCCGGCCATCGGCGGGTTTCTGGGCAACATTCATCTGCGACTTCCCTTCTGG